>Ga0209712_10000091_pt1:0-57500 | contig 73454 bp, 74 predicted proteins | sample ArcOceMetagenome_FD_187443 | JGI IMG/M metagenome (GOLD analysis project Ga0209712, IMG submission 187443) | Marine eukaryotic phytoplankton communities from Arctic Ocean - Arctic Ocean - Greenland ARC118M Metagenome (SPAdes) (version 2) | ecosystem: Environmental > Aquatic > Marine >...
TAGCCGATGCTTATTCTTCAGGTACACGTCAAAATTCCTCCCTGAAAAAAGAGGTTTACAACCCATAGGCAGTCTTCCCTCACGCGGTATTGCTCCGTCAGGCTTTCGCCCATTGCGGAAAATTCCCTACTGCTGCCTCCCGTAGGAGTCTGGACCGTGTCTCAGTTCCAGTGTGTCTGATCATCCTCTCAAACCAGATACTGATCGTCGCCTTGGTGAGCCATTACCTCACCAACAAGCTAATCAGACGCGAGCTTCTCTTCAGGCAGATAAATCTATTTCACTCGAAAGCATATGGGGTATTAGCAGCCGTTTCCAGCTGTTATCCCCCTCCTAAAGGTAAATTCTCACGTGTTACTCACCCGTCCGCCACTAAAGTCAAAAACCGAAGTTAAAAACTTTCGTACGACTTGCATGTATCAGGCATACCGCCAGCGTTCATCCTGAGCCAGGATCAAACTCTCTTAAAATTTCCTTAAATTTTTGTTTTTAGATTTCGTAAAAAATCTGTTTATATGTCTAATTTATATTTTATCCTATAACTGAAGTAATAAAAAAAAAAGCATTGTTTTATATTTTTGATTGTTTTTTATGTTTACTAAGAAATATTTAATTAACATTTTATTTTGTAAGCTTAATAACACTTACAAAATAAAATATAATTTAAAATGAAATTTTATCTATCGAATTTTCTAGAAAGTTTAATAAAATAAACTGTTTTTGGTTAACCAAATGATTCATTTCATTAATATAAGCACTACCTTCACATACAACATTGGAAGAGATATTCTTAATATTCTCTAAACTATTTGCAATAATTGTTGGATCGTGTTGTTTATCATACATTTCTTTCAAAACTCGATTTGGTAAAAATTCAATATCTAAATGCCCATAATTTTTTTTCATAAATTTAAAAATTTCAGGACGATCTGTATACCAAAATTCACGTAGATCATCAGGAATTGGATTAGAATACCACAATGAAGGTAAATAACGGAAAAGAATTACATCTTTCATTCGACCATCAATCATTAATCTTCCAGGTTGACCTTCACTCGGGAGAAATGGCATAGTAAAGACAAGGTGGTTTAAACCATCAGCAAATTTGCCAACAAGTCCAGAAATAATTGCACTTGTTAAATCAAGTCCAAAAATAATTGGTGAAAAACCTGCCATAACATCAAAAATCCAATCTGTTAATGAAATCAAGTATACCCACGGACGAGTATATGGATTAATAGTTAAAAACCAATAAAGTTGTATTCGGAATTGAAGAAGAGTTAAAAATAGTAATAATCCAACAAAGATAGATTCTCTAAATATTTCTAACCTTGTAATATCTATAGCCATATCACCTTGAATTTGAATCCATTGTGAGAACCAATCAGGTAAGAAAAAAATATTTCTATAATTTTCTACGTAAAAATTATAGTAGCCATCGTGTTTATGCTCGTAAAAAACTTTGTCTATCGTAGAGCTTGCTGGAAGATTACCTACAAACGCCTCTAGCAGGTTTTGTGGCTTTGGTGCCGCAGGAACATTTTTAGCATGCATTGGTAAACGTGATACAAAATCAGCCATCGTCTGATTTGGTGCATCTGGATCTTTTACTAACATCCCAGGATTTTGAGGATAGTTAAAAAATTGTTTAGCTAATGTTTCGTAAAAAAAACTTATTTTTTCAATTGCATCAAGTTTAAATTCTAATATTTTACGCTCTAAAGTCATATACTAATTTAATTAGGAAATATAATATCAGTTCTAATTAATTATTACCAATTTAACAACACGAGTTTGTTAAATCACTCATTATCGTATAAGTCGATAATTTATGAATTAGGATTTTGAAAATTAAAAATTCATATCTTCCAGTGAGAAATAAGTATTATATCTAAAGTTAGGTAGTTTCATCGGGATAGTAGGATTTGAACCTACGACACCCTGATCCCAAACCAGGTACTCTACCAAACTGAGCTATATCCCGTGATTGAAACTACCGAATCAAAGATCATAAATCTTTTATCTACAAACTAAGTGAAGACAATAAATATTATACAAAATTTTTTATTAAGATTGCAAGCTTTAGTCAAAAAGAAGAATATTTAAAGACTAAATATTTATTAACAGTTGCAAAAACAGTTATATTAAAAATTATTTAAGATGATTGGTTAATAAAAGCATATCCCAGATAAATAGTTATCCGGGAATTTTTATAAAGTCGTCAAACAAAAATATACTCTAACTTGAATATATATATTAGCATAGCTAAAATAATGTTTAACAACTAATAATAATAAAAGAACTTACTCTAACTCTACTCTATAAAATAGAGTTTAGAGTTTTAGTGCTCAATATTACTCAATATTAGCGTTAATGTAATCTAAAGCATCTTGAACAGTTGCCATTTCACCCGCTTCATTATCATCAATTTCAATATCAAATTCTTCTTCGAAAGCCATTACTAATTCTACAACATCTAATGAATCAGCACCTAATTCTTTTGTAAAATCTGCTTCAGCAACAACTTTTACTTTATCAATACCTAATTGATTACTTACAATACTTTGTAAACGCTCGAAAACGTCAGCCATAAAAATCTCCTTAAAAAATAATTATTGTTATATTAATTAATAATTATTACTAGAAATATAGAAATATTAATATATAATGTAATATTGAAAACTCGTATTTACTAAATAGTTTTAAAAACCTATTTTTTATTTTTTATGAGAGTTTCGTAGATTTTCGTCTCCCAAAAGGAGAAAGTCAATGGCAATAAGCTCAACAGAGCGTCGTGCAAAAAACGTACAAGTTTTTGTAGAAAAAGACGCTGTGGAAACTAGTTTCGAAAAATGGGCAAAACCTGGTCATTTTTCACGAACATTAGCAAAAGGTCCAAAAACAACAACATGGATTTGGAATTTACATGCTGATGCACACGATTTTGATAGTCAAACAAATTCATTAGAAGAAGTTTCACGTAAAATCTTCAGTGCTCATTTTGGTCAATTAGCAATTATTTTCTTATGGATTAGTGGTATGCACTTTCATGGTGCGTATTTTTCTAACTATTCAGCATGGTTAAGTGATCCAATCGGTATTAAACAAAGTTCACAAGTAGTTTGGCCAATTGTAGGTCAAGAAATTTTAAACGCTGATGTAGGTGGTAACTTCCAAGGTGTTCAAACAACATCTGGTTGGTTCCAAATGTGGCGTGCAGAAGGTATTACAAGTGAAGTTGAATTATACTGGATTGCAATTGGTGGTTTAGCTATGTCAGCAATTATGTTATTTGCTGGTTGGTTCCATTACCATAAAGCAGCACCAAAATTAGAATGGTTCCAAAATGCCGAATCAATGATGAACCATCATTTAGCTGGTTTACTTGGTTTAGGTTGTTTATCTTGGTCTGGTCATCAAATTCACATTGCATTACCAATTAATAAATTATTAGATGCAGGTGTTGCTCCACAAGAAATCCCATTACCTCATGAATTTTTAATCAATCGTGATTTAATGGCACAATTATACCCAAGCTTTGGTAAAGGCTTAGCACCATTCTTTGGTGGTAACTGGGGTGAATATTCTGATTTCTTAACATTTAAAGGTGGTTTAAATCCTGTAACAGGTGGTTTATGGTTAAGTGATATTGCTCACCACCATTTAGCATTAGCAGTATTATTCATCATTGCTGGTCATATGTACCGTACAAACTGGGGTATTGGTCATAGCATGAAAGAGATTTTAGAAGCTCATAAAGGTCCATTCACTGGTGAAGGCCATAAAGGGTTATATGAAATTTTAACAACATCATGGCATGCACAATTAGCTATTAACTTAGCTATGGTAGGTTCATTAAGTATTATTGTTGCTCATCACATGTACGCAATGCCTCCTTATCCGTTTATCGCAACTGATTATGCGACACAATTATCATTATTCACTCATCATATGTGGATTGGTGGCTTCTGTGTTGTAGGTGGTGCTGCCCATGGTGCTATTTTCATGGTTCGTGATTATACACCAGCGAATAACTATAACAATTTATTAGATCGTGTATTACGTCATCGTGATTCAATTATTTCTCACTTAAATTGGGTTTGTATTTTCTTAGGTACTCATGCTTTTGGATTCTATATTCACAATGATACAATGCGTGCTTTAGGTCGTCCACAAGATATGTTTTCTGATAAAGCAATTCAATTACAACCAATTTTTGCACAGTGGATTCAAAATGTTCACTTATTAGCACCAGGAACTACTGCTCCTAATGCTTTAGCAACAACAAGTTACGCTTTTGGTGGTGACGTTGTTGAAGTTGGTGGTAAAATTGCTATGATGCCAATCAAATTAGGAACTGCTGATTTTATGGTACACCATATTCATGCTTTTACAATTCACGTAACAGTATTAATTTTATTAAAAGGTGTATTATACGCACGTAGTTCAAAATTAATCCCTGATAAAGCGAATCTAGGTTTCCGTTTCCCATGTGATGGTCCTGGTCGTGGTGGTACTTGTCAAAGTTCTAGTTGGGATCATGTATTCTTAGGTTTATTCTGGATGGTGCGACCCGTTGATAACGTAAAATTTGCTTAAGCAAATATATAAGGTTATCGTATTCTCTATTAATGGATCAAACTGATATAAAAAATTTTTAAAGTCTAAACAGAGGTATATAATGCGTGAATTTCTAAAAGCCTTTCTCTTGGGTGTGTTAAGCGGTTTAATTGTTTAAATTATGCCTAATCCTATAGTAAAAGTCGCTTGCGCCATTGTAGGTGCGGGTACCGGAACTATGCTCTCAGAAAGTGCGTTAATGACTCCGAAGGCAATAGCTTTATTTTATGTTCAAATTACAAAAGATTGTTACGTCTCTACGGGGAGCAAGCGAATCGCTTGTGGAGCAGCTACTGTTATTTGTGGTATAGCTTTAGTACCAGGTCCACATCAGGTTCCTTTTATTACTAGTTGTGCTGCCGCTTTTCGAGGCGCAAATAAACTATAAAATAAATTAAAAGCCGAAGAATTTATCAATAATAAGTTTAATAAAAGTTTAATCCAAGTAAAAATAAATTCTTTTTTACTTGGAAAATTGATTTAATAATAATAAAGAATATAACTACTTTTAAATGGGGTTAAATTCCTCCGAGGTGCCTGTTGCCTCGCCCTAATGTCTTACCAATTATAACGAGGGTTATATGTCGGGTTTAGCAAAGATATTGGGTATTCTTCTATGGTTATAAGTTGTTTACTTTTATGGAAAAGTATGTATTTAAGCATGATATATCGAAATAAGAAAGCTTAGTTTTAAGTTAGATATTTAATTGATGGCAGTTCATACCTCTGGTATTAAACCCGCCTCAAACACCCTTAAACGTTTAATATTCGTCCATATTAAAACGACAGGAAGTAGCGGCTTACCGTGAAATGGGATCGTGTAATGTACAGGCCTAAAGGAGAAATGATATTTAATTGTGGAACGGTGGAAAGCGGATAGCAAGGCCTGATAAGGCGGGTACCTAACTCATATTAGCTGTTCGTGAGGGACTTTTAGGAGAAGCACGCTATTTATTTTAAATAATAATAAATAGATATGCCAACGCCTAAAAGGTCTAATAGAAATTAATGTTTTAAATTCATAGAGGTACATATGAGCTTTTCAGCGTGGAAGGATATCAATTGGTCTCTGGCCGATAAAAGAATCCTCCGATACCAAACTAGAATTTATAAAGCAGCCAAAGAAGGTAACATCTCAAAGGTAAAATGTTTACAAAAGCGTCTCCTGAAAAGTCTAGATGCCAAATTAATTGCAGTAAGACAGGTAACGACCTTAAATAAAGGCAAAACGACTGCAGGAGTCGATGGACAAATATACGTTACGGACATTGAAAAGATAAAATTAGTAAAGCGATTGAGATTGGATGGTAAAGCGTTACCTATCCGTCGCACATTTATCCCGAAACCGGGTAAATCAGAGAAAAGGCCACTTGGAATTCCCACAGTGGGTGATAGGGCAAAACAAGCATTGTGCAAGCTTGCTCTAGAACCTGAATGGGAAGCTCGTTTTGAAAGTAACTCATATGGGTCACGCCCAGGTCGTAATTGTCAAGATGCCATGGAAGCTATTTTCTCCTCTCTTCGGAATCACTCAAAGGAAGAAGGTTATCATAAATATGTATTGGATGCTGATATATCTAAATGTTTTGATCAAATTGATCACACGTATATTTTAAAGAAACTTAACACCCTTCCTGAAATGGAAATACAAGTTAAAGCGTGGTTAAAAGCAGGCATTATGGAAGAATTTTCAAAAACAAAACAATGGAAAGATATTCCAGAAAACCAAAAAAGAACTCCGCAAGGTGGCATCATATCTCCGCTATTATCTAATATTGCTCTCCATGGAATGGAAGAACATATGAAAGATTGGATCTGTACAAAATCTTCGTTTGCAAAAACGAACCAGTATAGTAAAATCGCGAAACGCAAATCATTATCAATAATTCGATACGTAGATGATTTTGTGATAATTCATGAAGATGAAAACATTATTCGCGAAGCAAAAGCAGAAATATCAAAATGGTTATGGGACGGTCCCCGTCTCTTATTCAGTGAAGAGAAAACTGCCATACGCAACACAAATCAAGGTTTTAACTTTCTTGGATTTACATGTATAACCATAACAAGGGGCAGTAATACTAGGGCTAAAATATATCCAAGTAGAGCATCCCAAGCAAGACTACTTTTAAAAGTTCGACAAATTGTTATAAATAATCGTAATGCTTCAAGTTATAACCTGATTAATTTACTTCGTCCTGTTATTATGGGTTGGGCAAACTATTTTCGCTTCAGCGAATGTGCTTCAATCTTTAGTAAACTTACACACTTAATTTTCCAAAAGCTTCGTGCTTGGGTATTTCGTAGAGATACTCGTAATGGAAAGAAAGAAGTGAAACAAAGGTATTTTCCTAGTAACAAGTCTTATTTCTTCGATGGTACAAAACACCAAAACAATTGGGTTTTACATGGAAAACAATTAGGTAAATCAGGAATAAGTAAAGAAAATTGGCTTCCTCATCTCTCTTGGGTTAAATCAAGAAAATGGGTAAAAATACGTGGAGAATATTCGCCGTTTAACGGTGATCATTTATATTGGGGAAAACGAACAATAAACAAAGGAACTTGGAACATTCGGCAAAGAAAGCTAATCAAATCGCAAAAAGGGTTTTGCCCATACTGTAAAACTCCATTCTTAATTGATTCAGTGGTGGAAGTCGATCATATTATTCCAAGCTCTAAAGGTGGTAAAGACGTATATTTAAATCTTCAGCTTCTTCATAAACATTGCCACATTTTAAAAACTCGGGAAGATAATTTATATATAAATAATTATCAACCGATTCAGCAAAAAGTGAAAACGCAGACATAATTTCTTTTAGGCAGGAGCCGGATGAGGTGAAAATCTCACGTCCGGATCTGTCGACGGGGGCCAAGGTAACAAGGCCTCTAGTTTAACTACAATTCAATTTCAGTTGTAATTTTCCATTTCAGTTGGAAAATGCAGTCAGATGTTTGGGGAACAGTATCACCAGATGGTGCAATATCACACATTACCGGTGGAAACTTTGCAAAAAGTGCTATTACAATTAATGGGTGGTTACGTGATTTCTTATGGTCACAAGCTTCACAAGTAATCCAATCGTATGGTTCAGCGTCATCTGCTTATGGTTTAATTTTCTTAGGCGCTCACTTTATTTGGGCATTTAGTTTAATGTTCTTATTCAGTGGTCGTGGTTATTGGCAAGAATTAATTGAGTCTATTGTTTGGGCTCATAACAAATTAAATTTTGCACCAGCAATTCAACCACGTGCTTTAAGTATTACACAAGGTCGTGCTGTAGGTTTAGCTCACTATCTATTAGGTGGTATTGGAACAACTTGGGCGTTCTTCTTAGCACGTTCACTTTCAATTTAAAAACTAAACATATTCAAAATAAGTTAAAAATAAAAATTTTTATTTTTAACTATTTTTATTTACAACCATTAATTATATTAAAAGGCATCTAACAATTATGGCAACTAAATTTCCAAAGTTTAGCCAAGCCCTTGCACAAGATCCAGCAACTCGACGAATTTGGTATGGTATCGCTACTGCTCATGATTTAGAAGCACATGACGGTATGACAGAAGAGAATTTATACCAAAAAATATTTGCGTCGCATTTTGGTCATCTAGCTATTATTTTCCTATGGACAGCAGGAAATTTATTCCATGTAGCATGGCAAGGTAATTTTGAAAAATTTGTAGTAGATCCATTAAAAACGAAACCTATTGCACACGCAATCTGGGATCCACATTTTGGTGATTCTGCATTAAAAGCTTTTAGTAAAGGAAATAACTACCCTGTTAATATCGCATTCTCTGGGGTTTATCAATGGTGGTACACAATTGGATTTAGAACAAACCAAGAACTTTATTTAGGTTCAATTGGTTTATTAGGTTTATCTTGTGCATTATTATTTGCAGGTTGGTTACATTTACAACCAAAATTCCGTCCAAGTTTATCTTGGTTCAAAAATAATGAGTCTCGTTTAAATCACCATTTATCTGGTTTATTAGGCGTAAGTTCATTAGCATGGACAGGTCACTTAGTACACGTAGCTATTCCAGCTTCACGTGGTGTTCATGTAGGTTGGGATAATTTCTTAACAACTCCACCACATCCAGCAGGTTTAGCACCATTCTTTAGTGGTAACTGGACAGCATATGCAGAAAATCCTGATGGTGCTGGTCACGTTTACAGTACATCAGAAGGTGCAGGTACAGCAATTTTAACTTTCTTAGGTGGTTTTCACCCACAAACACAATCATTATTCTTAAGTGATATGGCTCACCATCACTTAGCAATTGCTGTTGTGTTTATTGTAGCAGGTCATATGTACCGTACAAATTGGGGTATTGGTCATAACATGAAAGAAATCCTTGACGCACACCGCCCACCAGGCGGACGTTTAGGTGCTGGTCATGTTGGGTTATTTGAGACTGTTACAAACTCATTACATATGCAATTAGGTTTAGCATTAGCATGTTTAGGTGTTGCAACTTCGTTAACAGCTCAACATATGTATGCTTTAACACCATATGCATATTTATCAAAAAGTTTTACTACTGAAGCATCATTATATACACATCACCAATATATTGCTGGATTCTTAATGGTAGGTGCTTTTGCACACGGTGCAATTTTCTTTGTACGTGATTATGATCCAGAATTAAATAAAGGTAATGTTTTAGCACGTATGTTAGAACATAAAGAAGCAATTATATCACATTTAAGTTGGGTATCATTGTTCTTAGGTTTCCATACATTAGGGTTATATATCCATAATGATACAGTAGTAGCTTTTGGTCAACCTGAAAAACAAATTTTATTTGAACCTGTATTTGCAGAATATATTCAAGCGGCATCTGGTAAAGCTGTTTACCAATTTAATATTTTACTAGCATCTGCAGATAGTCCAGCAACAATTGCTGGTAATCAAGTTTGGTTACCAGGCTGGTTAGATGCAATTAATAGTGATAAGAATGATTTATTCTTAAAAATCGGTCCTGGTGATTTCTTAGTACATCACGCAATTGCATTAGGTTTACATGTTACAGCGTTAATCCTTATAAAAGGTGCATTAGATGCACGTGGTTCAAAATTAATGCCAGATAAAAAAGATTTTGGATATAGTTTCCCATGTGATGGTCCGGGCCGTGGTGGTACTTGTGATATCTCTGCATGGGATGCATTTTACTTATCAATGTTCTGGATGTTAAACACTATTGGTTGGGTAACATTCTACTGGCATTGGAAACATATGACAATTTGGGGTGGTAACCCAGGTCAATTTGATGAATCATCAAATTATATTATGGGTTGGTTACGTGATTACTTATGGTTAAATTCATCGCCATTAATTAATGGTTATAACGCTTTCGGGATGAATAATTTATCTGTATGGGCGTGGATGTTCTTATTTGGTCATTTAATTTGGGCAACAGGCTTCATGTTCTTAATTTCTTGGCGTGGTTATTGGCAAGAATTAATTGAAACGTTAGTATGGGCTCATGAACGTACTCCGTTAGCTAATTTAATTCGTTGGAGAGATAAACCAGTAGCATTATCTATTGTACAAGCTCGTTTAGTCGGTTTAGTACATTTTAGTGTGGGGTATATTTTAACATATGCTGCATTTGTTACTGCATCTACAACTGGTAAATACGGTTAATTTTAATTAACTTTCCTTATTTAAACTTAATATATTAATTATTAATATATTAAGTTTAATATAATTTTTATTTGTTAAACTGTTAAAAAAATATACGGGACTGACGAGAATCGAACTCGCAACGTCCGCCGTGACAGGGCGGTGCTCTAACCAATTGAACTACAGTCCCAATGTAAAGTTTACAATTCCATCTTAGTTTAAATATAAGAATGTGTCAATATCTTTTTATTTATAATAAAGGAGAAACAGGGATTCGAACCCTGGGTACGCAGAAGCGTACGATAGATTAGCAATCTATTGCTTTCGACCACTCAGCCATTTCTCCTGAATTATTAAAATATCAATTTATATTTTTAGTAGATGGCTCTGGTGGGATTTGAACCTACGACCTTGGGCTTATGAGTCCCCTGCTCTAACCACTGAGCTACAGAGCCTTATTCTACTTTCATATATTAGCATTGTAACATGAGATCTAAATTTGCGGTCAAATATTTCTAAAGATTAGTCAAAAATTTAAGTTATTTGAAATATTTGTATTCTGTATAGAATTCTAAAATAATTCCATATAAAATTATAGTAATCTCTTTAAATAATTATAAATTTCGAGTATATGAATGATTTCTGGACAAATATTCTTCGGTATCCACGGTTTTTTATTAGTAGTCTAATCGGACTAATTTTAGTTATATTGACGCCTTTTCGTAATTTATTTAAAACGCCAAAATTACGGGTCGTTGTAATATTAGTTCTTTTCTTATCAATTTTAACTCTCTATATTATTCTTAAAAATATGGTAGGTTTATAAATTCTATTTTTATAAATTAATAAAATTAATTAATGTCTAAAAGAAGATCAATAATAATACGTGGAACAGCTCGTAAAATTAAAGCAAAAAAAACGGGAGCATTTGCTTTATTAGATACTTTAGTAAGAAATAATACCCGTTATATTTTTGGTTACCCAGGAGGAGCTATTTTACCCATATATGATGAATTATATTTTTGGGAAAGTAGAAATACAATACAACATATTTTAACACGACATGAACAAGGAGCAATTCATGCCGCTGATTCATATGCAAGAGTTACAGGACAAATAGGAGTTTGTTTTGCTACATCTGGCCCAGGAGCAACGAATTTAATTACTGGTATTGCTACTGCCCAATTAGATTCTATTCCAATTTTAGTAATAACAGGACAAGTAAATACAAACTTTTTAGGAACAGACGCATTTCAAGAAACTGATATCTTTGGAATTACATTACCAATTGTTAAACATTCTTATAAAGTTACTGACCCAAATGACATGTGTCAAATTGTGTCAGAAGCTTTATATATTGCTAAGAATGGGCGACCTGGTCCTGTTTTAATTGATGTTCCAAAAGATATTGGTGCTGAACAATTAATAAATTATGAAAATACCCACCAAAATAATATTCAACAATTAATTGGCTATAGATTTCAATATAAAGTTTCAAAGAAATTAATTTCAAATGTTTTAAAAGCTATTAAAACAGCAGAACGACCACTATTATATGTTGGTGGTGGAACAATTGCATCAAATGCTTATCATGAATTGTTTATTTTAGCTCATGTTTTTGCAATCCCAATTACAACTACATTAATGGGTAAAGGTGCTTTTCATGAAAAAGATCCACTTTCAGTTGGTATGTTAGGAATGCATGGGACTGCTTATGCAAATTTTGCAGTAAGTGAATGTGACCTATTAATCACTGTCGGAGCTAGGTTTGATGATCGAGTGACGGGAAAATTAGATTCATTTGCAAGCTTTGCAAAAATTCTGCATTTTGATATTGATCCTGCTGAAATTGGGAAAAATAAAATCGCTGATTTATCAATTTTAGGGGATATTAAAAAGATTTTACAAGAAATTTTATTAACTCATAAATGGAATTGGGAGTATAGTTATCTTCCTGTAAAGCGGAAAGAATGGTTAAATAGTATTCATAAATGGCGCAAAGCATATCCATTAATAATACCAACACGTGCAAATCAATTATCACCACAACAGGTTATTAGTAATATAGGAAAAACATACCCAAATGCATTGTTTACAACAGATGTAGGTCAACATCAAATGTGGTCTGCTCAATTTATAAAATGTGGCCCAAGACGTTGGTCATCAAGTGCTGGATTAGGAACAATGGGATTTGGTTTACCTGCAGCAATTGGTGCTCAATTAGCCTTTCCTCATAGACAAGTTGTTTGTATTTCAGGTGATTCTAGTATTCAAATGTGTATTCAAGAATTAGGAACAATTGCTCAATACAAATTACCTATTCGAATAATGATTATAAATAATCATTATCAAGGTATGGTTCGGCAATGGCAAGAATCCTTTTATGAAAATCGATATTCTCATTCTAGTATGGACCAAGGCCAACCAAACTTTGTAGCTTTAGCAAATTCATATAATATTAAAGCAGTTAGTATTAATACAGTTTCTGAATTAGAGGAAAAACTAGCTACATTTAATGAATACCCGCATCCTATCCTTTTCGAATTTTTAGTGGTTGAAAATGAAAATTGTTACCCAATGGTAAGTCCTGGCGCAACTAATGCTGCCATGAGTGGAATTACATATAAATCAGATGAATTAGAAATTTTACAGAGATATAGTGTAACTGATTCAAATATTGATGATTTTTTATCAATTAAAACAGAAGAAAGTAAGGCTGCAGAAGCAGCAGAAGCTATACAACAAAATAATCAATCACAAATAAATAAAAATTATGAAGAATTTTACTAAATTTTTTTATTGGGCCGAGTTGGATTTGAACCAACGTAGCGAAACGCAGCGGATTTACAATCCGCCCCCTTTAACCACTCGGGCATCGACCCTTCATACACTATAATAACAAATTAAATTGAATAATACAATAACTAGAAAATTTAGAGAATTTTAACATTATATTTTTAATCTTATGAATCTAAATTTAAATGTATATTAATAAGTAAAAATAATTTTTTACTTATTAATATTGACTTAGCTCTAATCTTTGTTTATAATAAAATATATAAGTTAGATCATAATTACTGGGTAATTAACTCAGCGGTAGAGTGTCTGCCTTACAAGCAGAAGGTCACAGGTTCAAATCCTGTATTACCCATATTTTTATACAAGGGCCTATCGTCTAACGGATTAGGACAGAAACCTTCTAAGTTTCCAATGTAGGTTCGATTCCTACTGGGCCTAATAAAAGATGAAAAATTCATAAGTATAATATACAACTATTTCATAAGATTCACTTTAAAACGTGAATCCAAATATTTTTTCTTTTTCTTTATTAAAAAGTAGTTTTCAACCCATTTTATTTGATTATGTTTGTACATTTATAAATTCCTATAAGTTATAAAACAAATAGATAAACCACTGATATCAATAGATAGGTAACATACAAAATTTCTAGATTTGATTATTAGAATATAAAAGAATAAACATATTATTTTTTGAACAAAAAGTTATTTTTTATATTGAAAAATTTATCTATTAATAGATAAATTTAATTAAAGCTGGTGAAGGGATTTGAACCCCCAACCTACGGATTACAAATCCGTTGCTCTACCATTGAGCTACACCAGCGATTTATATGACAATTTAGTATTTTAGAATATATAAAATTCTTTTACTTTGTAAAAGGTAGTATATAAGTATCGAAATAAAAAATCAATACTCGAGAGGTATTTAGTATTTCGGCACCCTTTTAGCAATAAGCGAAAGGAACACTTTTTAAAGTTTAGTTTATTTTGCAAATCATTTTTTTTACCAATTAGAAAAATTTTCTTAGAAGTAATATTAAATGTTTGTTATTAAATTCAACTCATAATCAATTAAACAATTTCTATTTTTCAATAAATTATAAGATATGTTTTACCGAAAAATATGTAAATGAAAGATTGAAAAGAAACTTTATTATAAATATAAAGTTTCTTTTCAAATGAAAAGTTAAAATTAACTAAATTATGATCTACCAGTATTAATACTATCTGTTAATGCTTGTAAAATTAATTTAATTGATCGAACTGCATCATCATTCCCTGGGATTGGAATATCAATTAAATCAGGATCACAATTTGTATCTAGTACTGAAACAATTGGAATCCCTAATTTTCTACATTCACGAACAGCTGTAATTTCACGCTTTTGATCAATAATAATTGCAACATCTGGTAAGTTGTTCATATTTTTAATACCATCTAAATGTTTGCGCAATTTTTCTAATTCTTTAGTTCGTTGTGAAGCTTCTTTTTTTGGTAATAAATTAAAAACACCATCAGCTTCTTCTCGTTCTAACGTTTTTAATCGTTCAATTCGAGTTTTTAATGTAACCCAATTTGTAAGCATTCCACCTAACCAACGATGATTTACATAATAAGAATTACATCTTTTTGCTTCTTGGGCAATTAATGTACTTGCTTGACGTTTTGTTCCAACAAATAAGAATGTTTTGTTTTGTTCCGCTGCTGATTGAAGATATGACGTCGCTTCTTTCAATAACTGCGCTGATTGAACTAGATCTAATATATGAATATTATTTCTTTCTGTATAAATATAAGGGAACATTTTTGGGTTCCAACGATGAGCTTTATGTCCAAAATGAACACCAGCTTCTAAAAATTGGGCTAAAGTAATCTCAGCCATAAAAGTTTATAACTCCTTAACAAATAAACTAACGTTTTTTAATTAACATTACCAAAATATTAATCAAACAGTCTAGTTTTTAAATTAGAGTTTTTGATATTGATTAGATGTTAACTTTAAATAAGTTTTATTTAACGAGTTTTTTGTGAAACAATTTATATAATTTTGTGAACCTGTTCCAGCTGGTATTAAATGACCAATGATAATATTTTCTTTTAATCCACGTAACCAATCTACACGTCCTTCAATAGCGGCTTTTGTTAGAACTCTTGTAGTTTCTTGGAAACTTGCTGCAGAAATAAAACTTGGATTATTTAACGCTGCTTTTGTAATTCCTAATAATAATGGGACATAAAACGCAGGTTGTTTATTATGGGTTTTTATTATTTCATTTATATATTGAATATGGTATAAGTCTATTACTTCACGTGGTAATAAAGGTGTATTTCCTTCATGTGTAATTAAAACTTTTGTTGTCATTTGTTTAATAATAACTTCTAAATGTTTATCTGCTATAGAGACACCTTGTGATTCATAAACAGATTGTACCGAATTTAAAATTAAAGATTGAACCTTTTTAAAACTTCTATAACTTGCTTCATAATTATTGGTTAATCGATAAGAATTAACGATTTTTTCTTGATCACAGAAAAAATGTTTTATTAATCCATAATAATTAAAATAAACTTTTAATAAACTATGTGGATTAATTCGTTCATTTTCTTTAATCGTTGTTGCAAGTTTTCTAAATTCAAAACTTGGATCAAGAGTTGTTTTATGAATCAATAAACCTTTTTTCTGATTAGTCGGTATATGTTTACTTGTGCGTTTTTTCTTACGTGCTTCTAATAATTCTTCAATTCTGGGTAAACCTTGAACAATATCACCTGTAATTTCTTTTTCAAAATTTAATAAACCAATCGTTTGGCTATTCTCAACAAACTCACCATTTTTACAAAACACACTATTTACTTCACGATCAAAAAAATCTTCGGTGATTGAATGAATATTAATTGATTTTTTAAATGGATATTCGAAAAATTTAATACGCGTTAAATCAATGTTAGGCTTTGAACTTTGCTTAACAGAATTAGACAATAATTCAGAATTTTTTAAGAAAATAGAAATATGTTTACGACCTTTTGGAAGATTTTGAATTACTGGAATATTTTCAAATTTATTTGAAGTTTTAGTTATTAAAAAGTTTTTTATGAAAATTGGAATAGGTGAACTAAATAATTTCCCATTCTTTTTAATGAACATTTTTGAATATTCTATTTTTGTACCTGAGTATGTCTGATCAAGAGTATCGTAATTAATTTTTTTACTAATAGTCTTTTTTGTTAAATCAAAATAATTTAAATAAATATTACGTTTATGTTTTTTCGTTGGAGAAAATGAATAATATTTTGGAGAAATTAATTTATATGATAATATTTTATTTGTATTCGATTTTTCATCTTCACAATTTGGGAAAAAATATGGTCGACCTTTTTGAATTGTTAAAAATTCGCCATTATCAATTATAACTTTTCCGGTTTGATTAACATGAACGTTATTAATAACTAGATCATCAATTATTTTATTTTTTAGTTTTTCTTTTTTAATTGTTACACAATCTTCATTTGAGATTAATAAAACTTGTTTATTTTTATTATATTTTGATTTTATTTTAACAATCTCTAACGATAAAGGTGTAATAGTTTCTAAATAACCTAAAGTCGTATAAGCGTCAATGAATTGGTTAGGTTGAATTAAGATACACGAATTAATATTTGTATATCGTAAATGTGCCGGGATATAATTATTTAAATAAATTTTTTCCGAAATTAGTAAATCAAGTTTTTGTTTGAATTTGTTATTTTTAAATTCAATAGTAATAGGATTTTTTGATATATTTTTTGTTGATACAAATAAAACATTATTTACTAACGAAATAGAATTAGCTGTTTTAATTTTTTGATTTGACTTAAAAAGATACTGTGTTGTTTTTTTCAAAGAAAAAAATGATTCATATTTCGATTCAAAATCAATTATATTTGTTGATGGTTTATTATGTGGAACCTCAAAAATATCTAATGATCGTATAAGTAATTGATCATTTCCTTTACTTGAAATATGTTGACATAAAGAAGGTTTTGTTAAAATAATATTGTCAAAAATTTCTTCACCTGGATAAAATATTTTATTTGCAAATGCTTCGAAATGTTTACCTTGGTATACTAATCCTGATTTGATTGAAATTTCAGAAACAATATTATTTCTTGATGAAACAATTACAATACCAGAAGTTTTTGAAAAAATGCCAGGAACAATTTCATAATTTTTTGATATAAAATTACCATGTTCTACTAAAAGAATACTTCGGTCACAGTTTAGTTTATACGTTTCTTCTGGTAACCATACGATTGATTTATAAACGAAGGGTGTTTTTGTACTTTCGTCTAAATCAATTTTTAATAATTTTGGATTTTCTTGTTTATTAATTTTAATTACACCATTAAGAAATGAAGGTTTAAAAAATGATACAAGCTCATTAGTCCCAAATGACTTATATTTAACTCTTTGATCATAATACGGAATTCCACCAATTTGAGTTTTATAATTATTGGAGATAGAACTTGCAAAATAATTTGTAAATAAAGAATTAAAATAAAAACTCGATTCTTCTTCTTTTAAATTTATAAAATAACTTGAATCTTTGACTTTTAAAATAAATTTTGGTGCCTGTGAAATTTCCGATGAATTTAATTTTTGAATCTTTGACTTTGTTAAAGATGTAAATCGATTAGATATTTCAATTTGTCGTTCAAATAAATTTGTTTTATCATTAACAAGTTTGACAAAACCCGGGTAATGATTAATTAATTTTGTTCTAAAAATATAACTATTTTTATTAATTTTATGATCCGTATAGAAATTTAAGAAAGCGGTCATTGGCGCTTGATAAACTTGACCAGACAAAATCCATAAAAGTTTGCTATTATTAACAAAATTTACTTTATTTTTTAAACGAGGCATAAAAATTTCACCAGACGACGTACTTAAAACAGGTTTTATTTCTGTACGTGTTTGTTTTTCACTATTAGCTAATTCGCCAATTAATGAGCCTTGTTTTACATATTGATTATTTTTATTAAATAAAATGGTGTTTCGTATTAGTTCTAATTGAACTAACTCATCATTTTTATCTTCGGGGATAATTACTACTGAACCAGAATTTTTTGTTAATAAAACATCTTCACCTCGATTTGTTCTTAGAATAACTGTTTTCAAAATCTTCGAAAACTTAATAATACCATTAATTGGACTAATAATTTGCTGTCTTGTTTCAGATGTAAAAATACCACCTGTATGGAACGTTCGCATGGTTAATTGGGTACCAGGTTCACCAATAGATTGACCTGCAATAATTCCAATCGCTTCTCCAATATCAACTAAATTTTCATTAGCCAAATCCCACCCATAACACTTTTGACAAACTGATCGATATAAACGACATGTTAATGGTGAACGTACAAAAAATTTTTTGATATTTTTTTGTTTAGCTGTACGAATTAAATTCGGAGTAATTTGTGTATCAGCTTCAGCAATTATTTCTTGAGTAATAGGATCAACAACTGATTTACTTAACAAGCGACCTAAAATTTGATCATAAATTATTTTAGTAACTTGCGTTTTTGTTTCTAAATTAAAAACTGAACATGAATAGGGAGTTGAACAGTCTTTTTCTCTAATAATAATATCTTGTGAAACATCAATTAATCTACGTGTTAAATAACCTGAATTTGCTGTTTTTAATGCTGTATCAACAATACCTTTCCGAGCTCCATAGCCTGACATTAAGTAATCAGTAATCGTTAATCCTTCACGGAAATTCTTTTTAATAGGTAACTTTAAAATTTCACCATGAGGATCTGACATTAAACCCCTCATACCCACTAATTGCCGTACTTGCGATAAATTCCCTCTTGCACCCGAAAATGCCATGATATAAACAGAATTCAATGGATCATACTTTTTAAAATATGAAACAACTTCGTCTTTTAAGGATTCGCTTGTAATACTCCAGGTATCAATAATTTTTTGAAATCTTTCAACATCTGTGATTTTTCCTTTTAAGCAAATTTTCTCAGCGTTGATAATTTCTCGATGTGCTTTTGTTAACATTTCATTTTTAACAAAAGGTACTCTTAAATCTTCAATACTAATTGAAATACCTGCTTGGGTAGCATATTTAAAACCTAAATACTTTAATTCATCAGCTAAAGAACATGCTTGCATTGAGTCATATCTTGTAAAACTCCATGCAAGTAATTGTTTTAATTGTTTTTTACTGATAAGACTATTTTGATATGTATAGTTTTTCATAAAACTTCTTTCTATAATATTTCAAGGAAATGCTTTATCTTATAAGTTTTAACGTTTTCTGAATTGTATAATTAAAAATTACACGACCAGTCGTTGTTTGAATATATTGAACAATAACATTGTCATTTATATCTTTTCGAATCTGTAAATTTTCAAAATATTCAATATAAGTACCATCTTTTAATACTAATTTTTTTATCATAGTGGATGAATCATCAACTAAGTCATTATAACGAACCCAAATATTTGTATGTAATTCTATTTGATCTTGGTTATATGCTAGAATAACATCATCTAAATTTGCGAAATAGTGATTTGCTCCTAATAATCCATTAATATTGTTAACTGTCAAATAATAACAACCTAAAACCATATCTTGACTAGGCATAATAATAGGTTCACCATTCGCAGGTGATAAAAAATTATATGGCGCTAACATTAACATATAACACTCGGCTTGTGACTCTAATGATAATGGAACATGTACTGCCATCTGATCACCATCAAAATCAGCATTAAAGGCAGAACAAACTAATGGATGTAGTTTGATCGCTCGACCTTGAACTAAGATTGGCTCAAAAGCCTGAATACCTAGGCGGTGTAACGTTGGTGCGCGATTTAGAAATATCGGGTGATTTTCTAAAACTTTTTCTAATACTGGATCAATTAATGGTTCACTTTGTTGAATCAGGTTTTTAGCTACTTTCATATTACTAGCTAACCCTTGATTAATTAGTTCTCGAATAATAAATGGTTGGAACAATTCAATAGCCATTTCATATGGCAGACCACATTGATTCAATTTTAAACTTGGGCCTACAACAATAACAGAACGTCCTGAATAATCAACACGTTTACCTAATAAATTTTGTCGAAAACGTCCATGTTTTCCTTTAATAATATCAGACAAAGATTTTAAAGGTCGGTTATTTGCACTTAGAGCAATTTTACCGCGTTTTCCATTATCAATTAAAGTATCAACAGCTTCTTGAAGCATACGCTTTTCATTACGAATGATTAATTGAGGAGCATCAATTTCTAACAACCTTAATAGTCGATTATTTCGTGTAATAATACGGCGATATAATTCATTTAAATCAGATGTAGCAAATCGACCACCTTCAAGTTGAATCATTGGTCGTAAAGCGGGTGGAATTACTGGTAAAATTGTTATAATCATCCACGCAGGGTTTGACCCTGTGGCTAATAAATTTTCTAAAATTCTAATCCGCTTGATGGATTGATCACGTAATTTATAAATTCGTTGATGCTCCCATTTTCTAAACCATCGTGAACTGCTATATGTTGGTTTTTCTTTATGTAAAACTTTACTACAAATTGTAATAAATCTTCTCGTTTTCCAAATCTCTCGTTCTAAATTTAATTTTTCCAACTCCCGTTTAATTAAAACCGCTCCAATTAAATAATTTGGTGTTGTTCTTAATAAATATTTCGGAGTATTTCTACGTCGATTTTGTAATTTTGGTTTTGGATATGGTTTTAAAGGATAACCAGTAAAACCAAATTCTCTACTACGTCGGTACTGCTGTAAATCCCAATGTAAACCATAAAATGAAATTTCGTCTTCTGCTATAAAATATGCAAGCGAAGCTAACTTAATACGTTTTATTCGACCATCACGTAAATTTACTTTTCCAGAACGAATAGCGAACTTTTTTCGATTTAATTCATAAAATTGTTCATAATAAGTCTTTAAAGACTCTTCGAAATTTTTTAACTGATCAGGGTTTTTACGAACTTGAGATAAAATAGATTTAATATCCATATCAAATTCAAACCCAAGTTGCCATTGTAATAATTCAAAAAACGCTGGGTAATCGTATAATAAACCTGTATCAAGACGTTTTTCACATTGTTCTACCTCCAATAGTAGGGCCATATAATTTGGCCTACTATTGATATACCAAACGTGTGTAACAGGATAAATAAGATTAATATGTCCCATACGATGACGACGAACACGTGATTCTGTTAATTCAACACCACAACGTTCACAAATTAAACCTTCATACCTTACACGTTTATATTTGCCACAGGCACATTCTAAACTTTTACTGGGTCCAAAAATTCTTTCACAAAATAAGCCATCCATTTCTGGTTTAAAAGTCCTATAATTGATTGTTTCAGATTTTTGAACTTCACCAATAAACTGACCATTAGGTAAACGGCGATGAGACCATTGTAATATACGAATAGGAGAAGCAAGTTTAATTTTTATATAATCAAATTCTTTTTCTGAGCGTATCATGTTTTTGATAAATTTATTAGAATGAGATATTATTTATATTTGAAGTTGGTGGGAATGTTTTTGATAGAGGATCATATTTTTCAATTAAATTTACTTCAACTTCATATGTTTGCGGTGAACTTAATTTCTCTATTCGATAAGTACTCATGTCTAAACCAATAGATCTTAATTCTTGTAATAGAACCTTAAATGATTCGGGAATCCCCGATGTTGGAATTGGCTGTCCTTTAACAATTGCATTTAAAGTTTCATTCCGTCCTTCCATATCATCCGATTTGATTGTCAATAATTCTTTTAATGTAAAAGCAGCACCAAATCCTTCTAAAGCCCAAACTTCCATCTCCCCAAAACGTTGCCCACCATGTTGTGCTTTACCACCAAGAGGTTGCTGAGTAACTAAAGAATATGGTCCGGTTGCTCGTGCATGCATTTTATCATCAACTAAATGAATTAGTTTTAACATATAAGCATTACCAACCGTAATTGGATTTTCAAATTCTTTACCTGTTCGGCCATCAATTAAAACCATTTTTCCAGGTGAATAAGGATTAAAAAGCCATGCTTCGTCTCGTTCTATAGAAGCTTGTCGTAATTTTTTATTAATTAATATTCTTGAAACTTCTTGTCCATACATTTCATCGAAAGGTAATATTTTAAAACGACGGTTTAATTTATGCCCTGCCAAACCAAGTAAACATTCATATAATTGACCTACATTCATTCTAGAAGGTACACCTAATGGGTTCAAAATAATATCAACAGGTGTTCCATCTGGTAGAAACGGCATATCTTGTCTCGGCAAAATACGTGATATAATTCCTTTATTTCCATGTCTACCTGCAATTTTGTCACCAACTTGAATTTTACGAATTTGAGCAATAAAAATCTGGATTTTTTCAAATTTATAAGCAAGTTTTGTACGGCGATTAAATGTTAATGTCTCAATTACTCGACCATATTCACCTTCAGGCATTCTAAACGAAGTATCACGAACACCTTTTGCTTTTGCACCAAAAATAGCACGTAATAATTTAGCTTCGGGTAATTGTTCAGATTCATCTTTAGCAATAACTTTTCCAACTAAAATATCACCTGGTTTTACGAAAGTTCCAATAGAAACAATTCCATCTTCATTTAAATGTTGAAGTTCAGAAAAACTTAAATTAGGAATATTACGTGTTGTTTTTTCACAGACCTCAGCTGTTTGGTCAATTTCAACCTCATAACGTTCAATATGAATAGAAGTAAACACATCTTCATATACTAAACGTTCATTAATTAAAATTGCATCCTCAAAATTATAACCATGCCAAGGCATATAAGCAATTAAAACATTTTGTCCTAATGCTAACTCACTATTAGCTATACCAGGTCCATCAGTTAACATTTGTCCAGATTCAACTTTTTCACCTTTCCAAACAATAGGACGTTGGTTAATACAAGTTTCTTGGTTTGAACGTTGGTATTTTTGTAAAGTATATTTAATTTCTTTACCAAAAGAATTTTTGATGATAATTTGATCAGCAGTTACAGATTCAACAAGACCTGTATGTTGGGCATTAATTGTTAATCCTGAATCAATCGCAATTTGGTTCTCAAGACCTGTCCCAACAATAGGTTTTTGAGGTAGAATTAATGGAACTGATTGTCTTTGCATATTTGAACCCATTAAGGCTCTATTTGCATCATCATGTTCAAAAAATGGAATTAATGAAGCTGCAACAGATACGACTTGGATTGTAGAAATAGCAATAAAATCAACTTCAAAAGGTGTTACATTAATAAAATCTTGTTTATACCGAACTGGGATTAAATTTTTTGTTAAATAATTTTTTTCGTTTGTTGAAATATCAGCAGGAGCAATTTTATAGAAATCTTCTAAATCTGCTGTTAAATAAATCGGATTACCTGTTTTTATAACTTTCCCGTTAATAACACGCCAAAATGGAGTTTCAATAAACCCAGCTTTATTTACACGTGCACATGTTGTTAAAGAGGCAATTAAACCAACGTTTTGACCTTCTGGTGTTTCAATGGGACAAATTCGACCATAATGACTTGGATGGATATCACGAACGGCAAAACTAATTCGATCACGATCGAAACCTCCTGGCCCCAAACCACTAATTCTTCGGCGATGAGTTAACGAAGATAAGGGATTTGTTTGATCCATATATTGCGATAATTGGCTTGATCCGAAAAATTCTCGAACCGTTGCTCCAACAATATTAAAGCTTGAGAGTTGACTAGAACCTGTCTTATTTGTCTGACTCCGAAGTTTTCTTAATAAACGCTGAAATCCTATACGGAATAAATTCTGTAACAACTCACCAACAGACCGAACTCGTCGATTTTTTAAATGATCAATATCATCTCCAACAGTTTTGGAAATTGATAATGTAATTAATGAATCAATAATCGCAAATATATCTTCATAGGTAATTGTTTGAATTTGTCTAGGAACCTTAATATTTAAACGATTATTTATCTTAAAACGACCAATTTTTCCTAAGGAGTAATATTGAGCATCAAAAATTCGTGAAAATTCTGAGATATTTTTATAATATTCAAGGTTTAAATTAAATCTTAATAAAGGGTTTTCTACTTCAAGATTTGTTGTAATTAATGGGTTATTAAAATAGAAAAAATCAGAATGTTCTAAACTTTGACAAATTTCGAGATCTGTTAGACCCATTTCTTTTAACAAATGAAGTATGGGCTTTTGAGTAATTTTATCTAATTGAATTACAACTTCATCTTCTTGATTTTTTATTGGATATTTATATTGGTTAATTTTTGTATTGCGTTGAAAGCTAAAACGAATCCATGATCCGTATTCAGGAATTAAAATTGCAGTATAAAGATCCTTTTCATGATATTTAATTTTATACTTATCTTTAATTTCATGGTCATCTTTATATTGGATGATTTCTGAGCGAGATTTTAAATATGTAATATCATAAAGATTTTGTGAATTTTGATTCTTCTTGCGAGTATATTTACATAACTCTTTCAAACTTGTTGAAAAATATAATGTTGGCTTTAATTTCTTATGTTGAAGTTCTGTTGTTAAAGCTTTTAATTTTGTTTGGGAATTAATTAAATTGGATTTTAAAAAAGAAAAGTTTTTTAAATTTTTAAAAGTATTTGTTCCAAATAAAGGTACTAAAAGTATTTCATAACTAAACAGTATTTGATTAATTTTTTTATACTGCGTTAATGTTTCATCATTTGGTGTTGGTTTAGAAAATATATTACTAGTAACTAAACGCTTGTTAATAGCTTCTAACCAAGTAGTTTCTATTGAGTTTAATGAAGATGAACTTTTTTCTTTCAAAATTTCATATTTAATTAAACACTTTAATAAAAAATTCCAATGAACAAAAAAATCTTTAAAACCCTGGTCTTGTGGAGCTTGTGATTGTAAAATTTGTTTGTTTTTTACTTTTAACCAATGTAAAAATAATTTAATACGCTCAATTTTTGTTTCAGGGTTTACTGTTTTAGAAATTATTCGGTAAATTTTAAAAGATTCTAATAAATACGAATTAAAAACTTGTTTATGTTTCTTTAAATTATTATATGAAGATCCTAAAAGACGTTCACTTTTTAATGTTTTTGGAAAGAATAAAACTTGTTCAGATAAAAATGGTTCTCCTATTGGTACAAATGATCGAAGCTTATTTATATCACTCGATAAAAATCGTTTAACCTTCTTTCGTTTTTTTTGGTTTTTATTTTTTTCAAAATAAATTCCTGGACTACGAATAATTTGACTTACAATAACCCGTTCACATCCATTTATAACAAATGTTGCTGCGGTTGTCATTAGAGGTAAATTTATGATTGGAAATTGACTATGGTAACGAACACTGTTTAGTTTTTTATTTCGGACTTCTAAGGGAATTACTAATTGTGCTGCATAGTTTGCGGTGTACTTTTTTGCACGCACAATATTATAAATAGGTTTTACTAAACTATATTCTTGTCCAAATAAAAGATACTCGGTATTATAGCTAAAATCATGAATTCTTGAAAACATGGACAATTCTTCATTTAAACCATATGCAATGAACCAGCAAAAGCTAACTCTTTGCATTTCAATAAAATCTGGTAAAGCTGTTGTATAGTTCATAGATTTTTTCATAATTTTTATTATTAAAAATTATTTGAATGACGATTAATAATTAATCAATTTTATTAAAAAAAATTAAAGTTAAGAAAATTTAGAATTTAGATTGGAAATTTTCTTAACTAAAAAATAAGAAGAATAGTTTTGTATTAATAATAAATATTAAGCGGCTTTTAAATACCCAGCTAATTTTGATTTTTTTCGCGCTGCTGTATTTTTATGAAAAACATTTCGCTTAGAACCTTTATCAATTAAACTATAAACAGAACTTAAAAGTTTTTGTGCTTTTACTTTATCATCAGGATTCTGAGAAGTCTCATAAATTTTTAATGAGTTTAAAAACATTTTCGTTAGTGTTCTTACTGAACTTTTATAAAAACGGTTTTGTAAACGATTTCGCTCAGTCACTAAAATACGTTTTTGTGCAGATTTAATATTAGCCATATTAATATTTATTAATCCTTTAATTTTTAAATTAAATACTTATATTTAGTAAAATATAATACATTTAATAGAAAATTGGAAGTTTTTGATTTGAAAAATTTTTTATCTAATGAATTATAAAAGAAAAAAAAACGTAAAACCTTGATAAGATACAAGTTTTTAGGCAATATTATTATGTTAAAACTAGTATTACAAATTTATAAACATTTATATGGCAAAAAATAAAGGCAGTAGAATTTTAATTACCTTAGAATGTACTGAATGTCGATCAAATACGAACAAACGTTCTCAAGGTGTTTCAAGATATACTACTCAAAAAAACCGTCGAAATAATCCTGAACGAATTGAGCTTAAAAAATATTGCAAACATTGTAATAGACCAACAACACATAAGGAAATTAAATAAGAATGGCAGTTCAAAAACAAAAATTCTCACCGATAAGTATTAATCAAAAAATTGATTACAAAGATATTGATTTATTAAAATTATTTATCACAGAACAAGGTAAAATTTTACCTAAACGTGTTACAGGTGTTACTGTTCAACAACAACGCCAAATTGCAAAAGCTATTAAACGTGCACGTGCATTAGCATTATTGCCATTTGTGGCATCAAATTCTATTTAAGAAATTTTGGAATTAGGTTTTATCTAAAATGATCCTAATTCCATGTTTTTTAAATTATTCTAATTTTACGTAAAGGAGTACTTAATGGGTAATTTTATCGATAAAACATTTACCGTAATGGCAGATATTCTTTTAAAAGTTTTACCTGCTAGTAAACAAGAAAAAGAAGCTTTCTCTTACTATCGTGCAGGCATGACAGCACAATCGGAAGGAAAATATGCAGAAGCTTTAGAAAATTATTATGAAGCATTACAACTTGAAGAAGATCCATATGACAGAAGTTATACCTTATATAATATTGGGCTAATTTATGGAAATAATGGTAATTACTCACAAGCTTTAGAATACTATCATCAAGCTTTAGAATTAAACACAAATCTACCACAAGGATTAAATAATATCGCGGTTATTTATCATTCACAAGGTTTAAGTGCATTAGAAATGCAAGAAGAAGATACAAATTTAAATCTACAGAATGAAGAGTATGTAGAATTAGCAAAAGAATTTTTTGATAAAGCAGCTGAATACTGGCGTCAAGCATTAAAATTAGCACCTGATAATTATCCAGGGGCTCAAAATTGGTTAAAAGTAACAGGACGTATGGTGGCTGAAGATTCATTCTAAAGAATGCAAAAACGAAATAATCCAGGAGATTTTATTCAAGAATTCTAATTATTTTGTTGTACAATTATAAATAGTTAACAAATCTAAAATTTGTTAGTCTTGTAGACTAATATATTGTATTCTGAAAGTATATTTATTCTTAAATATTTAAAAATGTTAAGTCAAAATGGTAAAAACTGCAAATAAAGGTAGAATTACTCAAATTATTGGTCCAGTATTAGATATTGCGTTTTCATCAGGAAATTTACCACCAATCTATAGTGCACTTGAAATTGCTCTTGAAGATGGTACATCAACAATTGTTGAAGTACAACAATTATTAGGTGACAATAAAGTTCGTGCTGTATCTATGCGTTCTACTGATGGTTTAAAACGTGGTGCAGAAGTTGTTGATTTAGGTGCGCCTATTTCAGTTCCTGTAGGTACTACAACTTTAGGCCGAATTTTCAACGTAATTGGTGAACCAGTTGATGAACAAGGTGATGTTTCATATGATGAAACTTTACCAATTCACCGTGATGCTCCTGCATTTACAGAATTAGAAACAAAACCGTCAATCTTTGAAACAGGCATTAAAGTAGTAGATTTATTAGCACCATATCGTCGTGGTGGTAAAATTGGTTTATTTGGTGGTGCTGGTGTAGGTAAAACTGTATTAATTATGGAATTAATTAATAACATCGCAAAAGCACACGGTGGTGTATCTGTATTTGGTGGTGTAGGTGAACGTACTCGTGAAGGTAATGATTTATACGAAGAGATGAAAGAATCAGGTGTAATTAATGAAAATAAATTCTCTGAGTCTAAAGTTGCTTTAGTATACGGTCAAATGAATGAGCCTCCAGGAGCTCGTATGCGTGTAGGTTTAACAGCTTTAACAATGGCTGAATACTTCCGTGATGTAAATAAACAAGATGTATTATTATTTATTGATAATATCTTCCGTTTCACACAAGCGGGTTCTGAAGTATCTGCATTATTAGGTCGTATGCCATCAGCAGTAGGTTACCAACCAACATTAGCTACTGAAATGGGTGCTTTACAAGAGCGTATTACATCTACTACACAAGGTTCTATTACATCAATTCAAGCTGTATATGTACCTGCTGATGATTTAACAGATCCAGCACCAGCAACAACGTTTGCTCATTTAGATGCTACAACTGTATTATCACGTAATTTAGCTGCTAAAGGTATTTACCCAGCGGTAGATCCATTAGATTCTACATCTACAATGTTACAAGTTGGTATTGTTACAGAAACACATTACGAAGTTGCAGAAACTGTAAAAGAAACATTACAACGTTACAAAGAATTACAAGATATTATTGCAATTTTAGGTATTGATGAGTTATCAGAAGAAGATCGTTTAACTGTAGCTCGTGCAAGAAAAGTTGAAAGATTCTTATCACAACCATTCTTCGTAGCTGAGATCTTTACAGGTTCACCTGGTAAATATGTAAGTTTAGAAGAAACTATTAAAGGTTTCACAATGATTTTTGATGGTGATTTAGATGATTTACCTGAACAAGCTTTTTATCTTGTAGGTAACATTGATGAAGCGATTGAAAAAGCAGAAACTCTTAAATAAGGAGTAATATTATATGGTTATGAACATTCGAGTTCTAACTCCAGACAGAGTAATTTGTTCTACAACAGCTGATGAAGTTGTTTTACCAGGCTTAACAGGTCAAGTCGGTGTATTAGAGGGCCATGCTTCTTTAATCACAGCTTTAGATACTGGTTTATTACGAATTAAATTAGATAATAAATGGACTCCCATTATTTTATGTGGAGGATTAGCTGAAATTGACCGAAACCGTGTTACTGTTCTAGTGAATGATGTAGAAGAACTTGTTTCTGTAGAATTAAGTGAAGCTACACAAGAATTAGAAAAAGCAACTTTAGCGATTGAAAATGCTGAAACAAGTAAAACTCGTTTAGATGCATCAATTGAATTAAAAAAAGCAACTGCACGTCTTGAAGCTATTAATTATTTATCATAATTTTTAAACTAAAAAAGAAAAAGAATATTCTTTTTCTTTTTTAGTTTAAAAATTAGATTTGAATCTAAATTTTAAGTTATATATAAATAGATTTTTTATTTGTATACATAAAAAAGAAATTAAGAAGATAAATAGTATAATAAAATCGAAATATATGGTAACAAATTCTGATTTTAATTTTACCAAAAATGAAATAGTAACATTAGAGCTTCCATTCTCAGAACATATAGAAGAATTAAGACAGCGTATTTTTCATATTTTTTGGGTAATTTTAATATTATCTTGTTTAGCATTTTTTGAAGTTAAATTCTTAGTTAAAATATTAGAACTACCTGTCGATAATGTAAAATTTTTTCAACTTTCTCCTGGTGAATATTTTGTTTCCACAGTAAAAATAGCATTTTATGCAGGTCTGCTTTTTGGCAGTCCTTTTGCAATTGGACAATTAATTCTATTCTTATTACCTGGATTAACAAAGAAAGAAACCAAAATTATTTTACCATTATTATTAAGTTCTTTATGCCTATTTGGCTTAGGATTAGTTTTCTCATATTATGCTTTAGTACCAGCTGCCTTAAATTTTTTTTTAAATTATAGTGAAGAAGTAATTGAGCCATTTTGGTCTTTTGATCAATACTTTGAGTTTGTTTTAGTACTTTTTTATAGTACTGGACTAGCCTTTCAAATCCCAATTATTCAAATTTTGCTAGGTTTATTGAATATTTTTTCAGCTAAACAAATGTTAGATGCATGGCGCTATGTAATACTAGTCTCAACAATTATCGGAGCTGTTTTAACACCATCTACCGATCCACTTACCCAGTTATTGCTCTCATGTGCAATACTATTATTATATTTTTCAGGAGTAGGTATCCTGTTTTTAATAAAAAATTAATTTACATATCTATACTTAAAAAGTATTTTATTCATGGCAACTAACAAGTTTTTTAAAAGTCTTTTATTTACTTTAACAATTGCTATAAGTTTATTTGGTTTTTGTCTTGAAAATGCTTCAGCTTATCCAGTATTTGCCCAACAAGGATATTCAAATCCGCGAGCAGCAAATGGTAAATTAGCTTGTGCAAATTGTCATTTAAACCAAAAAGCAATTGAAGTTGAAGCGCCTCAAGCCGTTCTTCCAAATTCAGTATTTGAAGTTGAGGTTAAAGTACCATATAATACATCATTAAAACAAATTGGTGCAAATGGTAAAGCTGCTGATTTAAACGTAGGTGGGATTGTAATCTTACCAAAAGGATTTAAATTAGCGCCGAAAAATCAAATTCCTGAAGAAGTTAAGGCAAAAAATAAAGGCGTTTTTATCTCACCATATAGTACTGAGTTTGACAATATTTTAGTTGTTGGCCCAATTGCAGGAAAAAAACACCAAGAACTTATCTTCCCAATATTAGCTCCAGATCCAGCAACAAATGAGGATGCTAAATATTTAACATACCCATTATATGCTGGTGGAAACCGTGGTCGTGGTCAAGTGTACCCAACAGGTGAAAAAAGTAACATCAATTCTTTCGCTGCACAACAAGCAGGTCAAATTGCTGAAATAACTGCAATGGAGAAAGGTGAAACTACTGTTACAATTATTAATTCTAATGGAGCAAAAACATCTCAAATCGTTCCTGCAGGTTTAAAAATAATTGTAAAAGAAGGAGATTTAGTAAAAGCAGAAGAAGCTTTAAATATTGATCCAAATGTTGGTGGTTTTGGTCAAGAAGAAACTGAAATCGTTTTACAAAAACCAGCACGTATTATTGGTTATTTAGCGTTCTGTTTCAGTGTAGTATTAACACAAGTTTTCTTAATTTTAAAGAAAAAACAATTCGAGAAAGTACAAGCAGCTGAGCTTAACTTCTAAAAAAAAAAGGAATGACTTTAAAAGTCTGTCATTCCTTTTTTTAAATATTATTTAGTATAAATTATCTTCTTCATGTACATTAATTGTACAATCAGATTTTGGATATGCAATACAAGTTAAGATGAAACCTGCTGATACTTGATCATCATCTAAGAATGTTTGCTCTGATTGATCAATTGCATCAACATCTTCAACTTTACCTGCACATGTTGAACAAGCACCTGCACGACAAGAGTAAGGTAAATCAACACCTTGTTCTTCTGCAGCATCTAAGACAAATACATCATCAGCACAGTTGATTGTTGCATTGATATCGTGCTCATCACTGACTAATGTCACTTTATAAGTAACCATATATAACTCCTGATTTTAAATATTTAGAAAGTAAATATTGAAATACTTTTCTATTACTAACTTTACTATTTTTTATTATACTACTTAAATTGGATACAAAGAAATTTTTTTTATTAATTTTTTATTATTTAAAACTTTGTTTTAATCGACTTGCTTTACCACGTAAATTACGTAAGTAATATAATTTTGAACGACGAACTTTTGATGAACGTAAAATACTAATTGAATCCACTTTTGGCGAATGAATTAAAAATATTCTTTCTACACCAATACCGTCTAAAACTTTTCGTACAGTAATTGTTGTATTAATTGAACTATTTTTTTTTGCAATTACTGTTCCTTCATAGAATTGAACACGTTCTTTACTACCTTCAATAATTTTCACACCAAGTTTAACAGTATCGCCAATTCGAATTATTGGCAAATCTTTTTTCATAAAACTGTTGTTTAAATTATCAATGGTCTGTTGATTATTTAATTTAGCCATAAAAATTTACTACAGATTTTAATAATATATTATTAGTAATAATACATTTATATTATTAAAAAAACAATATAAAATTTTTAGAAATGCATTCGACTGGGTTCGAACCAGTGATGTTCCATAGGAAAACGGATTATGAGTCCGGTGCCTTCAACCACTCGGCCACGAATGCAAATTAGTTAAAATAGATCGAATATAAAAGAATAATTTGGAGCTGATGGGAATCGAACCCACGTCCATTTAAATTTTATCAAAACACTCATTCACAGGCTTAGTTCAATAAATTGAACAGAATATAAACATTAATGTATTCTAAACTATAAAAAGATAAAAGTCTAGTTATAGGGAATCAAATAATTTATTACAAAATTTCAAATTTAAGCAATTGCGAAAGCTAATTGATTAGTTTTGAAAGAAGTTTTTAACGCTTTTAAATTAAAAGGGATTATGTTATTTGCATTTATTATAGATGTTTGTATGTTTTTTCGAAGGATACAAGCTTCGACCTGCATCATATTTCTCTAAAATTTTAAATGTCAAAACCAAAACAGCCCCTGAATTTTCATTTATATTTGTTGAAAGTTTTTAACATTAAGCATGAAGGGAATCGAACCCCCGACTTTCAGAATCGGAATCTGATGCTCTATCCACTGAGCTACATGCTTTGTTAATTATTCAAATTTTCTAATAAATAGTTAAAACTTAATTAATTTAGTGTCATGATATCAGTTTGAAGTTAAAAGTGACAATAAAAAATATTAAATTTTTGATTTTTTAAGAAAAATTTTTAGATTCGATAAAAATCGAATCTAAAAATACATAAAAAATATATTTAGTAGTAAATCTTACCACCACCCCATTTCTCACTTAAAATACGTGGTGATAACATAATATGACCTGCAATAGCTGTTAAATCTTCATCAGTTAATGAACGCATACGAGGATAAATATCAGCACTCTTAATACTTGGGTGAACTTCTGCAATAGAATCTAAACCATCATATGTTGTTGGATTTTTCATATAATCTACTAAAGCTTCAACATTATCACGACGTGGTGTTGCTAAACTTAAACCTTCAGGATCTAAACCAACGTTTGGATTAGTCTTTGTAATACCACCTAAATGACAAGCACCACAAGTAGCGTTAAATAAACGTTTACCACGTTTAACTTGTTCAGGCGATAGAACAACAGTCTTTCCTGCAGAATCAACAACCACAGTTCGTGTTGCATCATCTAAATCAATTGCAGATGCAGTCGTAACAAAAATATTAAAGATACAGAATAAAATTAACGCACAAATTTTAGAATATTTTTTAAACATAATTTAAAAAGAGTGTTCACAAAGTTGAAACCAAGAAAATAATAAATTATTTTTTTTTTTTAATTTTAGCCATATTTGCTAATAAGCCACGAAGTCGGATATTTTCCCAACCAGCAACTAAAAGTGATGCAATAACTAAAACTTGACTGAATAATAGAATGGGATCTAAACGCCAACCATGCACCATTAAAATACAGCTATAAAGTAAACCAATAGTTGCAAAAAAGATATCTTCATCTCTTGCAACTTCCGGCTTAACTACCCGAAGAAAATATAATAATATAACTCCAAATCCTAATATTAAACCTAATATAATATTAGGGCCAAAACCAATATTTATCATAATTAATTAGTTTAATTTTTTAATTAAATTATAAATACTGTGTTAAAAATTTGTAATAGTTATGTATTAGCTACGTGTTACACGATCACTTTTACTAATGATAATTAAGGCAATACCAATTGCACTTAACACTAAGCCACCTGCTACTAAACTAGAGATAAAATTTGCTACTGAACTTGTCATTTTTAATTCCGTTTTTTTAATTAAAAATAGTAAGATTAAATACATTACTAATTGTATCAGCTTTTAAAAAAAAAAACATAACTAATATTCTTATTACAATAATTTATATAGTTACTATATAAACTTTGTTTACTGTATTTTAATTTAAAATAACAAATTTTTACGGTATAGTCTCTGTACAAATCTAGTTGTGAAACTTTATGCTGCTATCTCACGATCCTGACATAATAAGTTTTTAACCAAACTTTAAAGAGAACTATACCATATACCTATCATACTTAATTAACAAAAAATAAGCAACTATTAATTTAAAAACTAAGGTATTGTTATTTTACTGTATATTATATATAATAAAACTAAGCCCGGATAGCTCAGTTGGTAGAGCAGTGGATTGAAGATCCTCGTGTCCCCAGTTCGAATCTGGGTCTGGGCAATTAAAGACTTACGTTGATACACTATTTAAAAATTTTGTATGTTTTGAATCAAATTCAAGTTCGACAACACCAAGTGGGCCATTTCGTTGTTTTGTAATGATTAATTCTGTTAAATCTACTGGGTTCACATCCGTTTTTATTTGTAAATTATAATAATTTTCTCTATATAGCATTAATACTAAGTCTGCATCTTGTTCAATAGAACCACTTTCTCTTAAATCTGATAATATTGGACGCTTATTTATACGAGTTTCTACATTTCGACTTAATTGTGATAAAGCTATAACTGGAACTTTAAATTCACGAGCAATATTTTTTAAAGAACGAGTTATCTGTGAGATTTCTTGAACTCGACTCTCGGTCTTAGATGTACTTTGTTGTTGATGCATTAATTGTAAATAATCAATAATAATTAAGCCGATTTGGTTTTGTTCAAAAAGAATATTTTTAATTTTGGAACGAATAGCTTGGATAGAAGGATTTGGTGTATCATCAATAAACAAAGGTAAATTTGATAAATTTTGTATAGCATTATTTAAAGTAAACCATTCATTTTTCTGTAAATTACCTGATTTTAAACGAAAACTATTAATATCTGTTTCACTTGATAATAATCGATAAACTAGTTGTTCTTTAGACATTTCAAGACTAAAAAATAATACTGGTAACTTAGTTAATTTAAGAATATTTAATGTGAAATTAAGACATAACGCTGTTTTACCCATCGAGGGCCGACCTGCTACAATTATTAAATCAGATTTTTGAAATCCTTGTGTAATTGAATCTAAATCATAAAATCCAGATGAAATGCCAGGCAAAGTAGGACTTAATGACTTTTGTTTTAATTCAGAAAATATGTTTGCAAATAATTCTGCGTTACTTGATAGATTCTTGGGATTAATTCTATTTGTTAGCGTAAAAAGTTCTATTTCTAAATCATTTAAAATTTGATCTAATGGAATATTTGTAATATAAGCAGAATTTATAGCAGCATAACCTAATTTAATTAATGAACGACGAATAAATTTATCTTGAACTAATTGAATATAGTCATCTAAATAAACTAAATTTGGAATTTGCGTCATTAAATCAGTTAAAAATTCAATTCCGCCAATTTTTTCTAATTGTCCATTATCTTGAAGATAACTATTTAAGGTAAGAACATCTATAGGAATATTCTCTTTATACATCTGAATAATAGATTTATAAATTTCTTGATGGTTTTTAAAATAAAAAGTTTTTATTTTTAAATTTCTTAAAGTTAGTTCAAGTGCATCTGTACTTACTAATAAAGTACTTAAAATGGTTCTTTCAGCAAGTAAATTATGAGGTAAAGGTTTTTCAGGATTCAATTGTCCAGGTTGTTTATTAAAATTTTCCATTTTCCTTCATTAAAAATTATAGTTAATTTAATTATCCTTAAAGGTTGCATTTTAAAATTAGTATAGATAAAATCTATTGTAAGTACGCGTCCTTAGTTCAGTTGGTAGAACGCTAGTCTCCAAAATTAGATGTCGAGGGTTCAAGTCCTTCAGGGCGTGCTTCTCTTTCTTTAGAGGTTTCATTTTTATAATACTCAAATAGAATTTTATAATATTTAATATTCCGTAACTACATTCTTAATTTAAGAATACAAAATTAAATTCTAAAATTAAAATTATCTTCTATTTTCTTTATACCATAGAAACTATATAACGCTAAGATTTATAAAGAATAATAGTTTTAAGTTAAGATTAAACAAATATATTTTATTAAAAATATTAACGAATGGCTAAAAAAGTCACAGCATTAATTAAATTAGCATTACCTGCTGGAAAAGCAACTCCTGCACCACCCGTGGGTCCTGCGTTGGGTCAACATGGTGTAAATATTGCAGCGTTCTGTAAAGAATATAATGCAAAAACAGGTGATAAAGGCGGTTTAATTATCCCTGTTGAAATCTCTGTTTATGAAGATAGAAGTTATACATTTATTTTAAAAACACCACCTGCTTCTGTTTTATTAGCAAAAGCAGCTAATGTAAAAAAAGGTTCATCAACACCGAATCGAATAAATGTTGGTTCAATTACTAAAGCTCAATTAGAAGAAATTGCAAGCATTAAATTACCAGATTTAAACACTAATAAAATTAGCAGTGCAGTTAAAATTGTAGAAGGTACTGCTCGTAATATGGGTATTTCCATTGCAGACTAATTGTTCTAGTTTTAATTTTTAATGGGGAAAACTTATGCGAAAATTATCGCGTCGTAATAAAGAAAATTCAATAAAAACAAAAAATATAGTTTTTTCAAATCTTGAAGAATCTGTAAAAATGTTAAAAGAAACAGCAAATGCAAAATTTGTTGAAACAGTTGAATTACATGCAAATTTAAATATTGACCCAAAATATGCAGACCAACAAGTTCGAACAACAGTTACATTACCACATGGTGTTGGAAAATCTGTTCGAATTGCTGTATTAACAAATGAGTCTAATATTGAAGAAGCTAAAACTGCTGGTGCTGATATCGTCGGAAATAATGATTTAATTGAACAAATCAGTCAAGGTAACCTTGATTTTGATTTATTAGTGGCAACACCCGATATGATGCCAAAACTAGCAAAACTTGGTCGAGTATTAGGTCCTAAAGGGCTTATGCCATCACCAAAATCAGGAACCGTGACAACGACAATCACAGAAACTTTAACGGAATTTAAAAAAGGTAAATTCGAATACAAAGCAGATAAAGCAGGTATTGTACATGTTAGCTTTGGAAAAACAGATTTTACTGAAATTCAGTTAAGTGAAAACTTAGAAGCATTATACCAATCCATTGCACAAAAACGACCCTCTGGTGTAAAAGGTAAATATTTTAAAACAGTTTTTATCTGTACTAGTATGGGACCTTCTATTCAATTAGATCTAAGTATGTTTGCTGCAGCAAATCCTTAATCATATCTATTTAAAAAATTAATTAATAAAAATATTATGTCAGAAAAAATCACTCAAATCATTGAAGAATTAAAAACATTAACATTATTAGAAGCATCAGAATTAGTAAGCCAAATTGAGGAAACATTCGGCGTAGATGCTTCTGCGAGTGTAGGTGGCCCTGCTATGGTAATGGCTGGTGCTGCTGCAGAAGAAGTAGAAGAAAAAACAGAATTTGACTTAATGCTAGATGAAGTTCCTGCAGATAAGAAAATTGCAGTATTAAAAGTTGTTCGTGTATTAACTGGTTTAGGCTTAAAAGATGCGAAAACGATGGTAGAATCAGCTCCAATCGTTGTTCAAGAAGGTGTTGCAAAAGATGCTGCTGAAGAAGCTCAAAAACAAATTGCAGATGCTGGTGGTAAAGCATCATTAAAGTAACAAACAGAATAAATTTTAAAAAATAAGCACATGTTTTTAATACCTTTGTAATATAAGGTATTAAAAATAAATATAAAAAAGTTAATTTGTACTTTTTTATATTACTAAAGGACACTAATAAAATATAATTTTTTTGTTTAAATATATTATTTGAAATTTAAAGAAAGTAATTTAATATTACTTTCTTTAAATTTCAAATTGATTACCACGACGATATTGTAAAAATGCTGCTACAAAAAGACCAAACGCACTTACAGTAATCATACCTAAAACAATACCAGATAATAAAGGTTCTACCATTTTATTCGTAATTATTAATATAAAAATATAAATGTATATATCTATACCATATTATAATTGAATAAATTTTTCAATTATAATATTGATTTAATTTAGTAATAAAATTCGATTACAAAAGATAAATTTTATATCTAATATTCTTATTATCTAAAACCAATAGCAGCTTGCCATACAAAAGCTAATAATAAGAAGAAAACAGGAATAATTGGTAATACGTCAACAATTGGACTAAAAATGACATATGCTTCTGGTAAGCGAGCTAATAATAAACTTTCCATAAGTAAAACCTCTATATAAATTGTTAAATATATTAAATTTAATAATACTAATTCTACTATAAAAATTAGTAAAAGTTTGATTTATCTTTCGGATGTTTTTTTAAATATAAACTATTTTCATATACAATATGGAATAAGAATTTTTAATACTAAATAAGTGTTAACATTAACTTTTAAATAATAAAAAAATATGGCAGCTGCTTTTTTACCTTCGATTTTAACTCCACTTGTTGGCTTAATTTTCCCTGCGTTTAGCATGGCGTTATTTTTCTTATACATTTCAAAAGATGATATCTCATAATATTTAAAAACTTAATAGTAAGATTGAGTAATTTTTATCTTGATTATATCCCCAATAAAATTAAGGATTTTAGTCAATTGTATTTTAATTGACTAAAATTTCTTACAGTTACTTTTCTAAATTTTAAATTTATTAGATTAGTTTAAAATATTTTTTTTTATTTTTATTCTCAAACCATATTTAAGTACTTTATTAAAATAAATTTTTAACTAGAATGAAAATTTATAATTATATTGATATATAATTAAAAGTATGAGCTGATAAGACTAAAGTAAAAATTATTAACAAGGTTTACTTTCTCAATATTTTTATTTAAGGATTTAAAAATATGACCATTGCTATTGGACAAAACCAAGAACGTGGCTTATTTGATCTTGCTGATGATTGGCTAAAACGAGATAGATTCGTTTTTGTAGGCTGGTCAGGTTTATTATTATTCCCATGTGCCTACGTAGCCGTAGGTGGTTGGATGACAGGTACAACATTTGTTACATCATGGTATACTCATGGTTTAGCAACATCGTACTTAGAAGGATGTAACTTCTTAACTGCTGCTGTTTCTACACCAGCAAACAGTATGGGACATTCACTATTATTATTATGGGGTCCTGAAGCACAAGGTGATTTTACACGTTGGTGTCAAATCGGTGGTTTATGGGCATTTATTGCTTTACATGGTGCTTTTGGTTTAATTGGTTTCTGTTTACGTCAATTTGAAATTGCACGTCTAGTAGGTATTCGTCCTTATAATGCTATCGCATTCTCAGGTCCGATTGCTGTATTTGTTTCAGTATTCTTATTATACCCATTAGGTCAAGCTAGCTGGTTCTTCGCTCCTAGTTTTGGTGTTGCAGCAATTTTCCGTTTCTTATTATTCTTACAAGGTTTCCACAACTGGACATTAAACCCATTCCACATGATGGGTGTTGCTGGTATCTTAGGTGGTGCATTACTTTGTGCTATTCATGGTGCAACTGTAGAGAATACATTATTTGAAGATGGTGATGCAGCGAATACATTCCGTGCATTCACACCAACACAATCAGAAGAGACTTACTCAATGGTTACAGCTAACCGTTTCTGGTCACAAATTTTTGGTGTTGCATTCTCAAATAAACGTTGGTTACACTTCTTCATGTTATTCGTACCTGTAACAGGTTTATGGACAAGTTCAATTGGTATTGTAGGTTTAGCATTAAACTTACGTGCTTATGATTTTGTATCACAAGAATTACGTGCTGCGGAAGATCCAGAATTCGAAACATTCTACACAAAAAATATTTTATTAAACGAAGGTATCCGTTCTTGGATGGCGGCACAAGATCAACCGCATGAAAACTTCGTATTCCCTGAGGAGGTATTGCCACGTGGAAACGCCCTTTAATAGTAGTATTGCAGGCCGCGACATTGAGTCGACAGGCTTTGCTTGGTGGAGTGGAAACGCTCGTTTAATCAACGTATCAGGTAAATTATTAGGTGCTCACGTAGCACATGCTGGTTTAATGGTATTTTGGGCTGGTGCTATGGTATTATTCGAAGTATCTCACTTCGTACCAGAAAAACCAACATATGAGCAAGGATTTATTTTAATTCAACATTTAGCAACATTAGGTTACGGTATTGGACCCGGTGGTGATATTACATCAACTGTTCCATATTTCGCTGTAGGTGTTATTCACTTAATTTCATCAGCTGTATTAGGTTTTGGTGGTCTTTACCATTCATTACTAGGTCCTGATACATTAGAAGAATCATTCCCATTCTTTGGGTACGATTGGCGTGATAAAAACAAAATGACTACAATTTTAGGTATTCATTTATGTTTATTAGGCTTAGGTTCATTCTTATTAGTAATCAAAGCAATGTATTTAGGTGGTGTTTACGATACATGGGCACCGGGTGGTGGTGATGTTCGTTACATTACAACTCCAACATTAAATCCAATTGTAATTTTCGGTTACGTATTCCGTTCTCCTTTTGGTGGTGACGGTTGGGTAGTTTCTGTTAACAACATGGAAGATCTTGTAGGTGGTCACATCTGGGTTGGTGTTTTATGTATTGTTGGTGGTATCTGGCATATCTTTACAAAACCATTCGCTTGGGCGCGTCGTGCCTTTGTATGGTCTGGTGAAGCATACTTATCATATAGTTTAGCAGCGATCTCATTAATGGGATTCACAGCATCATTATATGCTTGGTATAATAATACAGCTTACCCTAGTGAATTATATGGTCCAACAGGTCCAGAAGCTTCACAATCACAAGCATTTACTTTCTTAGTTCGAGATCAACGTTTAGGTGCAAATGTATCTTCAGCTCAAGGTCCAACAGGTTTAGGTAAATACTTAATGCGTTCACCAAGTGGTGAGATCATTTTTGGTGGTGAGACTATGCGTTTCTGGGATTTACGTGCTCCATGGGTAGAACCATTACGTGGTCCAAACGGTTTAGATATCAACAAAATTAAAAATGATATTCAACCATGGCAAGAACGTCGTGCTGCTGAGTACATGACACATGCTCCATTAGGATCATTAAACTCAGTAGGTGGTGTAGCTACAGAAATTAACTCTGTAAACTACGTATCTCCACGTTCATGGTTATGTTGTTCACACTTCTTCTTAGGTTTCTTCTTCTTAATCGGTCATTGGTGGCACTCAGGTCGTGCTCGTGCTGCTGCTGCAGGTTTCGAAAAAGGTATCAACCGTGCAAATGAGCCGGTATTATCAATGCGTCCTATTGACTAATTGAATAAATTTTATTCAGCTTTTTAAGCTGAATAAAATTTATAAAGATACTATGTTTAAAAATTTTCTCTTTTATATTTAAAAATACCTAAAACACGCTCTTGTAGATTCATAATTTTATAATTGGGTTGCCTGGGACTCGAACCCAGAACAAATCGGTTAAAAGCCGAGTACTCTACCATTGAGTTAGCAACCCTTATTTAATATTACCATGAATTGTTAAAAATATTAAAGTATTTAATATATAAAAATTTTATATACAATATATTTGTAATAAATAAAATATTATTTAAAATAATATTTTTACTTTAACAATTTTATAGTAGAATGAAAAGTAACATTATCGGTTATTTTGTTATTTGAAATTTTAATAAAAATATATAAATTAAGGATTTAAAAAATGATTAATTGGCAAGTTATTGGTCAGCTAGTAGCAACAGGTTCTATCATGTTATCAGGTCCGCTAATTATTGTATTATTAGCTTTAAAAAAGGGCAATCTTTAATAATATCATTCTTTAGATCATCAATATAAAAAGTTTTCAAAAATATTTATGATAACTGCATTAACATCTGCATTTGTTTTAATTTCATTAGGTTTAATTATTACTGTTCCAGTAGCTTTAGCAACTCCAGGTGAATGGGAAACATCAAAAGGTTTATTTACTAAAGCTATTCAAGCTTGGGTAGGTCTTGTAATTATTATCGCTGCTGCTGATGGTATTACAACATCAATTTAGTCAAACTAGAAATTATAGTTCATACTATAATTTCTAAAATTAATTAAACTATTGACATAGCAAATAGAAAATACTAAAGTATAATAGTAGTGTATTACTACATATTATAGTAAATTGCGGGCGTAGCTCAGTGGTAGAGCGTAACCTTGCCAAGGTTGATGTCGCGCGTTCGAATCGCGTCGCCCGCTCTCTAGTTTATAGAAACTAGTAAAAATTAAATAGCCCCCATCGTCTAGAGGCCTAGGACAGCTCCCTTTCACGGAGCAGACAGGGATTCGAATTCCCTTGGGGGTATATTAATAAATTTTTTTTCTCTTAACTCTTGTGTTATAAATAAAATTACCTTATTATTTTATTATAATATTATGGCGATAATACTTTTTTTGAAAAATACTTTTTATTTTCTCTAAACTGAAAGTCAAACGAAATTAATTTTTTGAAAAATATTTATTTAAACACTATTTTAGTTTTTGAAAAAAATTAAAATATAATTTAAATATAAGTACGTAAATTAAAATGGAAACATAAATTATGTCGGTTTTATTAAAACTTTTTCCTCTATTGATCACTATTGATCAAGAAACCATTTTAAATTTCTTTGGGATTCACGATCCAAATAATTTTGGTGAAACATCTTATAGTTCTTTAGCTGATTTAGCACCTGTTTCAACAGATGTTTCTTTAGGAACCTTAAAATTAGTTTTTGAAGGTCTTTTAGAACGTTATCAAGATGGATTAGGTCTTGTAGATGTTGAAAATATAATTATATTCATTGCTGTTGTTCGTTTTATACTTCTTGCGTTAAAATATAATATAAAAACGTCTTTTTATATATGTTGTATTGGGTTATTTGCTGGTGGGCTTTGGTATTTCCATCTTAAAGATTTATTTCTTTGGTATCGAGATATACTTTTACTGAATAGAATAACAAGTAAGTTTGTTGAAGAAGCACGAACTTTAGAAATAACTGAACAAGCTAAAAGAATGGGGTCTGATAGAGGCTTTCATAGCCCGCTTACCTTTATAAGATATGCATTAATTGAGTCTGGGCATAGACCAGGTGGTTATCAAATAGATCCTATTTCAATGCTATTTACCCAAATACCTGAAACACTTCGAGCACAAACAGATAAATTTTATTATACTGTATTTGGTCGGATACTTCCTGCTATGTGGACTTTTTTAACAAAACAAGCGGTTGAATATATCCCAATTGTGACATACCTTATTATAGTAAGAATAAATAAAAAGTACTGTCCGTATCTTATAAGATGGCACTGGACTTTTTTATGGACTTTCTCAGCCGTAGAAAATCTAGTCATTGGTTTAGTTCGGCGATTACAATATTATTTATTCCTAGTTGTTGTTCCTGAAGATAAATATTTAGAACAACCTATAGTGTTAGGTCTTTTAGTTGGGATTTTATTTAGTCATCTTATATTTGTTATTTTTGGTTTGTTACATGCAAGTTGTGGCCAATATTTTTATTGTCCATTTATAACTGAAAATACTGAAGTTCATATTGGACCACGTCCACAAAATAGTATTTATAGTGGAGGTTACACTGCTTGGCAAAATAATAAAGAAAAGCGGATAGAATGGATGGTTAAAGGTGGAAAAGGCACATGGCGATTATATTTCCCACGCTTATGGTGGGGCTGGCTGGGCCGTGGTGCTAGTATCTTAGACAATGATTCTAGATATAAAGAACGCGAATATAGAACAAAACGTCGGAAACGTTTTATGTCTAACCGTAAAAAACGATTTAATAAATTTATTAGAACTATAAAAAAATGGGTTTTTAACAAATAAAAATTCAATAAAAAGTGATGAAAAAAAGGTTAAATTAATTTCATTATTAAGATATTTAATTAAAAAATATCTTAATAATGAAATTAATTTAAAGATCTAGATATTATAATGATGAACCTAAACCAGAATAAGCGCCATAGAAGAATAAACTAAGCATTGTAATTACTGCTAAACCACCTACAAGACCTACTAGCCATAAAGGAATTCTACCTGTATTTGCCATTTAAAAAAACTCCTATCTATAAAATTAATTGAAGAAATAACTTGAAAATAATACAGCTAAAACAAAAATTAATAGAAGTCCCCAGAAAAGAGAAGTTCGATTTAATTCTACTGCTTGTTTATTTGGATTTGGACCTGTCATATTTTTACCTCGTGTCTATATTATATAGTAAATTATCGTTGAATGAATTGCATTGCTGTAATTCCACCTAAAAAGAATACTGTTGGAACTGCTAAACCATGAACAGCTAACCAACGGAAAGTGAAAATTGGGTATGCTACAGGTTGATTAATATTTTTTGACATTTCGTTTACCTCTTGTAATTATAAACCTTTAGTTAAATCTTCTAATTCTTGTTTTGCACTAAAACGATCATTAACTAATGGTACTTGTTGACGATCTTGTGTGAAATATTCATTTGGACGTGGTGTTCCAAATACATCATATGCTAAACCTGTACTAACAAATAACCAACCTGATACGAAAAGAGATGGGATTGTAATACTATGAATAATCCAATAACGTACACTTGTAATAATATCCGAAAACGGACGTTCACCTGTAGATCCACCAGACATAATTAAAAATTCTCCTGTAAAAAATGATTGTTGCTCATTCAAAAACTTAACCAAAAAGCGGGCAGGGGGAATCGAACCCCCATCATTAGCTTGGAAGGCTAAGGTTTTACCACTAAACTATGCCCGCATATCTCTAGTATAAGACGATACGGGGATAAAAAGCAATAAAATGGTTATAAATTTTCTAATTTCAAATCTAAAAATTGTGCTAGGTCAGCAGCTTGATTTTCTAAATTTGAAATAGAAATTGGTTGTTGAACCGGTGTTAAAGGAATTTTTCGTTCATCTTTTAAGCACAAGTATAAAGTTCGGGTAGGATTTAAACCTTCTGAAATTTTAATACCAATCGCTTGAATACTATTCAATGGATAAGTTAAAAAAACTTCTCTATTTTTTCCCGGGAAACCTTTACGAACAATTTTGACTAAATCTTCTATTTTATCATATTCATTATAACCACTTCCAATATCCCATAGAACTGTTAGTGTAGTATAAATACAAATTGAAAGACTTAGAGTGCCGTAAAACATCATAACAATCCCTTGTGGAATAAAAACTAATTCTTTTGCATTTGTAAATGGTAAAAAATTAATTTTAAAATAACTAGATATTCCTGCTAAGAAGAATCCTAACCCTCCGAGACCTAAAAAAATACTCCAAAAATAATTACTAAAACGTCGTGATCCAACAATTTGATCGCGTCGAATCTCTTTTTGCATTTGTTACAACTTATTATTTATATTTATTTGAAAATTAAATTAGTTTAATTGATTTTAAACCTAAATATAAACCAGATGCAACGGCAAAACAAAATCCTAACAATAAAAAGTAATCAATAGCAATAGTCATAAAATCTTTTTGTTTTATAAAAATGAAGTTTATAAAAATTTTTCTGTATATTAGTATATATTATATAGTAATCTATATAAAAATTTTGGTTGGTAAAAATTTTCATTAAATTTTTAAATACCTTAGATTATTTAAACAAATTTACTATTAATTTCATTAAATTTTAAATTAAATTTATGGCTAATTTTATTAAACCGTATAATGATGATCCATTTGTAGGTCACTTAGCAACACCTATTACATCATCAGCTGTAACACGTGCTTTTTTAGGCAATTTACCGGCATATCGATTTGGTTTAACTCCATTATTACGGGGTTTAGAAATTGGTTTAGCGCATGGATATTTTTTAATTGGTCCATTTGCTAAATTAGGACCATTACGTAATTCAGACATATCATTATTTGCAGGTTTTCTTTCAACAATTGGTTTAATTCTTATTTTAACATTAGGTTTAACAATTTATGGGGCCGCAATGTTTAAAAAAGAAAAAGATTCAACTGTAGATAGTGTAAACCAACTTCAAACAAGAAAAGCCTGGGATCAATTTAAAGGTGGATTCTTTGTTGGCGCATGTGGAAGTGCAGGTTTTGCTTTAATATGTTTATCAAGCATTCCGACTTTTACTGTAAATTAAAAATCTATATTATAATACTAAATCGGTTACAGCTTAGCCGATTTATTATATTTTAACATTTAATACTATATTTGAATAAAAAATATCCATGCAAACAAATCAGATAAATATACAAGAAGAATACACTAAAACAGAAATAGAGAAAGTTTTAAATATTTTAGATGAAGAATTAGTTGGATTAACACCAGTTAAAACTAGAATTCGTGAAATCGCTGCCCTATTATTAGTAGATAAAATCCGAAAAAATTTAGGTATTACTGCTGGTAGCCCCGGTTTACATATGTCATTTACAGGTAGCCCTGGTACAGGAAAAACAACTGTTGGTTTAAAAATGGCTGATATTTTATATCAATTAGGATATATTGCTCAAGGTCACTTATTAACAGTAACTCGTGATGATTTAGTTGGACAATACATTGGCCACACGGCTCCAAAAACTAAAGAAGTTTTAAAGAAAGCAATGGGTGGTGTTTTATTTATTGATGAAGCATACTATTTATATAAACCAGATAATGAACGTGATTATGGTTCTGAAGCGATTGAAATTTTATTACAAGTAATGGAAAATCAAAGAGATGAATTAGTTGTAATTTTAGCAGGCTATAAAGAGCCAATGGATAAATTCTATGAATCAAATCCAGGTTTATCTTCACGTATTGCTAATCATATTGATTTTCCAGACTATACAGTTCCAGAACTATTACAAATTTCAAAAATGATGTTAGCTGAAGAGCAATATCAATTAACACCACAAGCGGAAATGGCGTTAGAGCAATATATTGCAAAACGAAAAGAACAACCATTATTCGCAAACGCTCGAAGTATTAAAAATGCTTTAGATCGTGCTCGAATGCGTCAAGCAAATCGAATTTTTGATAGTCGCGGTCAAATTTTAACAAAAAGAGAATTAGTAAATATTGAAGCTGACGATATTTTACAAAGTACTGTTTTTAATTAAAAGTTTAATTAATTAAAAAATTAAATTATGAGTTTATTAATTATTGGAGGAACAGGAACTTTAGGACGTCAAGTTGTTTTACAAGCTTTAACTAAAGGTTATAAAGTTCGCTGTATGGTACGAAATTTTCGTCGTGCCAATTTTTTAAAAGAATGGGGTGCAGAATTAGTTTATGGAGATTTAAGTATCCCTGAAACAATTCCACCATGTTTACAAGGTATTACAGCCGTTATTGATGCTTCGACAAGTCGACCATCAGATTTAGATGCTTTAAAAAAAGTAGATTGGGATGGAAAATCTGTTTTAATCGAAGCTTCAAAGGCAGCTAAAATTAAACGTTTTATCTTTTGTTCAACACAAAATAACGAACAATTTAAAACTATCCCATTAATGGAAATGAAACAAGGGATTGAAGTTAAATTAAAAGACTCCCAACTTCCTTATACAATTTTCCGCCTAAGTGGATTTTACCAAGGTTTAATCGAACAATATGCAATTCCTATTTTAGAAAATTTACCAATTTGGGTAAGTAATGAAAATACCTTAGTGTCTTATATGGATACACAGGATGTTGCTAAGTTCTGTTTACGTTCTCTTCAACTACCTGAAACAGAAAATAAAACATATATTTTAGGTGGACCAAAAGGTTGGGTATCGTCAGAAATTATTAGTTTATGTGAACAATTGGCAGGACAAACAGCAAAAGTAAAACGAATTCCACTTTTTGCTTTAAAACTAATTAGTCAGATATTTGGATTTTTTGAATGGGGACAAAATATTAGTGATCGTTTAGCATTTGCAGAAATTTTAAGTATTGATAGTGATTTTTCTAAATCAACATTTGATATTTATAAAACTTTTAAAATTGAATCAAATGAAGTTATTCAGTTAGATGATTATTTCTTAGAATATTTCATCCGCTTGTTAAAACGATTACGTGATATTAATTTTGAAGATGTTCAAAAACAGAAAAATTTAGTGATTTAATATTCTAGAATTAATGAATTATACTAGTTTTATTGGAAAAATTATAAAAAAACCAGAACAAAGTTTTTTTAACAATAATACCTCTGTTACTGAAATTATCATAAAATTTCCTCAATTAAGAAGTACTGATTCAGGAAATATATTACACCTTTCAATTTGGGGAAACTTAGCTTCAGATTATATTGAGTATTATGACGTAAATGATTATATTGTTGTTGAAGGCTATATTTCACTACGTGAATCTCTTTCGAATAGTTTAAATTCAAATACAGATAAACAAGTAGAAATTTCTGTGTTTAAAATCTACCCTTTTATCTTAAATAGTAAAGATAAAGCTAAATTTAAGAAATAAAGAGTTTTTTTATAATTAAATTATTCAGAATTTTTATATTTTAGTATAATTAGTATTATTAAAAACAGTACCTAGGAAAAAATTGCATGTTAACTTTAAAAATTTTAGTTTATACAACTGTAATCTTTTTTGTTTCGTTATTTATTTTTGGTTTCCTTTCAAGTGATCCTTCACGAAATCCAAATCGTAAAGATCTTGAATAACTTTACAACAATTCAAGTCGATTATATTAAAATATAATCGACTGAATAAAATTATCTCTTTATAAAAGTACTATTTATTATTTTTTTTAATAATCATAAAAAAACTATCGATAAAAAAAATATTTTTTTATTTAAAAGTAAACTACTATATGTAGTAATAATATCCTTAATTTGAAAGTTTTTACTAATAAATAATTTTTTAAATATTTTTTTTCTATTAGATTCATGAAACGTTTTAACTTATTAACTTTAGTTGTTGCCGGTTTAATTACACTAAGTCCAAATATAGCTTCAGCTGACATCGGTGGCTTAACAAAATGTAGTGAATCACCAGCGTTTGAAAAGCGTTTAAAGTCGAGTGTAAAAAAATTAGACCAACGTCTAAAAACATTTGAAGAAGGTACTCCCCCAGCATTAGCATTACAGCAACAAATTGAACGAACAGAAGCTCGTTTCGATAAATATAGTCGTTCAGAGTTATTATGTGGAACAGATGGGTTACCGCATTTAATTGCAGATGGTCGTTGGAGTCATTCAGCAGAATTTATTTTACCAGGTTTTGGTTTTATCTATATTTCAGGATGGATAGGATGGGTAGGACGTAAATACGTACGAGCAGTTAGTACAACAAAAAATCCAGCTGAAAATGAAATTATTATCAATGTTCCATTAGCATTAAAAATAATGACAACAGGTTTCATCTGGCCTATTTCTGCATGGCAAGATTTTGTGAGCGGTGATTTAATTGCCGCAGATGAGAATGTTACAGTATCACCACGTTAATCGGTTTATTTATTTAATTTTTAATTAATCTTACCTTATGAATAATTTTCTAAAATATTTATCAACAGCACCTGTTCTTTTAACAATCTGGATGACATTTACTGCTGGGTTTATTATCGAAATCAATCGTTTCTTCCCTGACATGTTAGGTTTATATTTTTAACCTCAATCGTATGAATTTTTAAAATAATTATTTAATAATAATATTTAACATATTATTATTAAATAGTTATTATTCACCTTGAACTTTTAATAACGCAAAACCTAAAGAAAGGCCAAATAAAACCATAAAGAAACAAATGATTGCAGTTTTTAGAATTTCTGCATTTGCAAAGGGTAAAATTTTAAGAATCAATTCCATAATATTTAAAAATTTTTAAGTTTTATCAAGTACGAACAATTAGAAACCGTTTCTTGCCCAAACAACTAGGGCTAAAGTAAACGTAAACATTGTCATTAAACCTGCCCAACCTAGACTAATAATATCCATATTTATTTTTAAATTAATGTAAACAATATAATTTAAAAGGTTTTTAAATCCTTTTAAATTATTTCTTTATTATAATTATATAATACCGTTTTCCCAATCAACGTCAACACTTTCAATAATTAAAGATGAGTTATAAATTTGTAGTATAATTAATAAAAATACTAAAAATAAGGCCATTACTAAAGCCATAATAGGTGTTGTACCCCAACCAGGTGCAACCTTACCATACTCAGCATTTAGTGGGCGTAAAATTTCGCCTAATCTTGTTCTTAATGCCATAAAATTTTTATAGTTTTAATAAATTAATTTTTCTATTACATGTTATATAATACTAAACTGTTAATTTAGATAATAATAATAACATGGAAACAGCAACTATTATTGTAATTTTTGTATCAAGTTTACTTTTAGGTATTACTACATATTCAATATATACCGCTTTTGGACCGGCATCGAAAAACTTACGTGATCCGTTTGAAGAACATGAAGATTAAAAATAAAACCAGTTATACGGTTTTATTTTTTAACAATTCTAGGTGTATCTCGGAAGAAAACAGCAAAGAAAATTACCGTTAAAGTACCAATAAGTAAAAATGTATAAACTAAGGCTTCCATGATTTAATCCTGTTTAATTTTCAATTAATGTTAAAAAACAAAGACTCTAATTTATACAGCACCTTGTTTTTTAGTAGATCTGTCACCAAGTTTTTGGAATACACCAAATTCAACTTGTTCAGTTACTTCTGCACCAATACCTGTAAATACATCACGGAAGATTGTACGACCGCCATGCCATAAATGGCCAAAGAAGAATAATAAAGCAAAGTTCGCATGACCATAAGTATACCAGCCACGTGGACTACTACGGAATACACCGTCAGATTCTAAACTTGTACGGTCAAATTCGAAAACTTCACCTAATTGTGCTTTACGTGCAAATTTCTTAACAGTTGGAGCATCTTTAAATGTTTGACCATTTAATTTACCACCATAGAAATCTACAGTTACACCAACTTGCTCAATACTATACTTAGATTCAGCACGACGGAATGGGATATCCGCACGAATAATACCATCTTTATCCACTAAAATAACAGGGAATGTTTCAAAGAACGCAGGCATTCTTCGAACTGTTAACTCACGACCTTCTTTATCACGGAAAATCGGGTGACCTAACCAAGCTTCTGCAATACCATCACCTTTAACCATAGGACCAGAACGGAATAAACCACCCTTCGCTGGGTTATTACCAATGTAATCGTAGAATGCTAATTTATCAGGAATACGAGCCCAAGCTTGACTTTCAGATAAACCTTCGCCTACAGAAGTTTCTACTTGACGTTCAATTTCTTGTTGGAAATATCCACTATCCCATTGGTAACGAGTTGGACCAAATAACTCAATAGGAGTAGTAGCTGCACCATACCACATAGTACCTGCAGTAATAAAAGCAGCAAAGAATACTGCAGAAATACTACTAGATAATACTGTTTCAATATTACCCATACGTAATGCACGGTATAAACGTTGTGGTGGTCGTACAGTTAAATGGAAAATACCAGCTAAAATACCGAAAAGACCTGCAGCAATATGATGTGCAGCAATACCACCTGGGTTAAACGGGTTAAAGCCATTTGGACCCCATTCTGGAGATACCGGTTGAACTTTACCTGTAATACCATATGCGTCAGATACCCAAATACCAGGTCCAAATAAACCTGTTACGTGGAATGCTCCGAAACCGAAACATAAAAGACCTGATAATAATAAGTGAATACCAAAGATTTTTGGTAAATCTAATGCAGGTTCGCCTGTTCGTGGATCACGGAATAATTCTAAATCCCAGTAAACCCAATGCCACATAGCGGCTAAGAAACACATACCTGATAAAATAATATGTGATAAAGCAACACCTTCAAAACTCCAAATACCTGGGTTTGAAACGCTTTCACCTGTAATACTCCAACCACCCCAAGAATCTGTAATTCCAAGACGTGTCATAAACGGCATAACAAACATACCTTGACGCCACATTGGATTTAATACGGGATCAGATGGATCAAATACTGCTAATTCATATAGTGCCATTGAACCTGCCCAACCAGCAACTAAACCTGTATGCATAATATGTACAGCAATTAATCGGCCTGGGTCATTTAAAACAACTGTATGAACACGATACCATGGTAATGCCATAGTAATATTCCTTCAATCTAAATAATGGGTTTTGACTTTCTTACAACTAAACTAGAAAAAAGTTAGCTATATTACTATTATAACTGAAGATTAGAAAAATTAATCAAATTAATGTAATTAAATTTTAACGAAGAAATAATTGTAAAAGAAATAAGTTAAATTGTAAATAATTTAACTTATTTCTTTTCTATTTATTGTTTAACTAACAAAAATAGCTTTTGATTCAGAAATAGCTTCTAATAATGCTGCTTCTGCATCTTCAGTGAATTGGTTTGTAGATGTAACCTCATCAAGATAAGATTTTTTAGAAGTACCTAAGTACGTTAATAAGCTAGCACAATACTTTTTAACATCCGGTACAGGTAACTCATCTAAATAACCATTAATCCCTGTATAGATTAATGCTACTTGTTGTGCTACTGATAAAGGTGAATTTTGAGGTTGTTTTAAAACTTCACGTAAACGTGTTCCTCGAGCTAATTGCTTTTGAGTTGCTTCATCTAAATCCGATGCGAATTGAGAGAAAGCTTCTAATTCAGCAAATTGAGCTAATTCTAATTTTAATTTACCAGCAACTTTTTTCATTGCTTTTGTTTGTGCAGCAGAACCTACACGTGAAACTGAAATACCTACGTTAATTGCAGGACGGATACCTGAATTAAATAAATCATTCGACAAGAAGATTTGACCATCTGTAATAGAAATTACATTTGTTGGAATGTATGCAGATACATCACTAGCTTGTGTTTCAATAATTGGTAATGCAGTCATACTACCACCGCCTAATGCATCGCTTAATTTAGCAGCACGTTCTAATAAACGTGAGTGTAAATAGAATACATCACCAGGATATGCTTCACGTCCTGGAGGACGACGTAATAATAATGACATTTGACGATAAGCCATTGCTTGTTTAGTTAAATCATCATAAATAACTAAAGTAGCTTTACCATTATACATGAAGTATTCAGCTAAAGCTGCACCAGCATATGGTGCAATATATTGTAAAGTAGCTGGATCATTAGCACTTGCTGACACAATAATTGTGTAGCTCATTGCATTTTTTTCTTCTAAAACATTAACTACTTGAGCTACTGTTGAAGCTTTTTGACCAATACCAACATAAACACAAACAACATCTTCTGTTTTTTGGTTAATAATTGTATCAATAGCAATTGATGTTTTTCCTGTTTGACGATCACCAATAATTAACTCACGTTGACCTCGTCCAATTGGGATCATCGCATCAATAGAAGTAATACCTGTTTGTAATGGTTCACATACAGATTTACGACTAATAATACCAGGTGCCATTGCTTCTAGTAAACGAGTTTCTGTAGCTTCGATGTCACCTTTACCATCAATTGGAACAGCTAATGGGTTAACAACACGACCTAAGAATTTATCACCTACTGGAATTTGAGAAATTTGGCCTGTAGATTTAACAGTACCACCTTCTAAAATTTGGCGACCAGTACCCATTAATACAACACCAACGTTATCGTTTTCTAAGTTAAGTGCAATACCAATCGTTTTGTCTTCAAATTCTAAAAGTTCACCACTCATTACTTGGTCAAGACCGTAAACACGGGCGATACCATCACCAACTTGTAAAACTGTACCAATATTATCTACTTTAACAGCTTGATCATATTTTTCAATTTGTTCACGGATAATACTACTAATTTCGTCTGGACGAATATTTATCATTGTATTATTTTTTAAGGTAAAAAGTTAATAAAAGATTTTAGTTGTTTTTAAATTTCTAAAACACTATCTAAATGTTTAGCTAATTGTTGTAACTGATTTTTAACAGTAAAATCAATTACGCGTGAATTTGTTGTAATCATAAATCCACCAATAAGACTAGAATCAACTGTAATCACAAGTCGAATTTCTCTAGCATTAGTTAGTTCTTTCAACTTTTTGATTAACGTATTTTTTTGTAAATTCGTAAATGCAAAAGCTGTTGAAATTTCAATCATTTTAATTGAAGCCGCATCATAAACCAAGTCTAAGTAGGTCGTGATAACAGTTTGTAATAAGTTAATTCGATTTCGACTAACTAAAACACTTAAAAACTTAAACGTTTCACTATTTAATTGAGATTTTAATGTTTTCTCTAATACTTCTTGTTTTCGAGTTTTGTCAATTAAAGGATTATTTAAGTATTCATTTAATTCAGAAGCTTCTTCTAAAAAAACTTCTAAATTTTGAAAATCAGCTGTAATCTGATGCATCAGATTATTATCAACTGAAAAATCATATAAAGCTCTTGCATAAGGAGCTGCAATTTTTGCCGCTAATGGGTTCTTACTCACAATAAATCCCCTTCTAATTTATTAATAGTATCATTAATTAATTCTGCTGCTCGATCTTTTTCCGCAAATGTTTCTTGCGCACGAGTAACAGTACGTTTTAATACTAATAAGATGATTTGTTGTTTAACCTCTAAAAAGATTTGACGTTCTTTTGATTGGAACGATGCTAAAGCTCGACTAAATCGAGTAGCTAAATCTTTCTTTGCTTCAGATGCATCAGATGCAAGTAAAGCTTTTTTAGCTGCTACTGTTTCATTTTTGATTTCAGTAATAACAACATTAGCTTGACTTAATTGCTTTTGTGCTTCGCTTAAACGTCGGTTTGCCTCACTTAATCTATCTTCTGCGTCTTGAACACCTTGAACAATGTTAGTTCTACGTTCTTCTAATAAAGAGCCTAAGAAGTCTCGTCCTGTGTAAACTAAAATTGCAACTAATACAAGAATGTTAATTAACCCAGTTCCCAGAATATCAAGGTTTAAACCAATACCTTCATTTTCGGCAAGTAATGTAAAAATTTGATCAAAATTTTCCATGTTTTCGAGTTTTTATGTAAACTGTTCACTTATAAAAAGGAAAATTACATCTCACAAAAAATTTAGATTGATAATCTAGTTTCAATTTCTACAGATAAAGATTGAACTATAGTATCTAAGCTATTAAAAGCAGTATTTTTCTTATCCAGAAGATCTTTTGTAATAGTATCTAATAAATTATCAATATATTTTTGAGAAATATTTAGCTCAATTTCTAAAATTTCTTTATGAATTTTTTGTGAGTTTGTAATTTCTAATTGTGCTTCTTTACGAACGCTATCCAATTCTTGTTCATATTGAGTAGTCAATTCATTCGCTTGTGATAAAATCTCAGACGCTTTAGCAAGATTACCTAAAATGTATTCTTTACGTTCTGAAATAACAGCTAATAATGGACTGTATAAAAGTGCGTTCAGAATTAGCGTTAATAACACAAATTGAATTGCTACTAATGGTAAAGTTGCATTAATATCAAATAATCCACCAGGACCACTGACTTCTGAACTTGAAATTAATATTGAAAAATTAACCATATATAAAGTCTATATGTTCTACTATAGAATTAAATTTTTTTAATAGACAGATTAAATAAAATCTGTCTATTTATTTTGCGTTGCTTTAAGATCTGATTAAGTGTTGAATGGGTTAGCGAATAATAACGCTAATGCTACAACTAGACCATAAATTGTTAAAGCTTCCATGAAAGCTAAACTTAATAATAATGTACCACGAATTTTGTTTTCTGCTTCTGGTTGACGAGCAATACCTTCTACAGCTTGACCTGCAGCGTTACCTTGACCAATACCAGGACCGATAGCTGCTAAACCAATAGCTAAACCAGCAGCAATAACAGAAGCAGCAGAAATAATAGAATCCATAATAAATCTTAATTAATAAATGTAAATATAAATATAATTTTAGAAAAATTGAATATGATAGAAATTTACTCGAGTGCTTCTGCAATATATGCAGCAGCTAGTGTTGAGAAAATTAATGCTTGTACTGAACCCGCAAAAATACCTAGTAACATAATTGGTAATGGAACTACCAATGGTACTAGTGATGTTAAAACAGTAACAGTTAATTCATCCGCTAAAACGTTACCAAATAATCGGAAACTTAACGATAATGGTTTTGTAAAATCTTCTAAAATATTAATTGGTAGAAGAAGTGGAATTGGTGCGATATAACGTTTAAAATATCCTAATCCTTTTTTACTTAAACCTGCATAGAAGTAACTAAAAGATGTTAAAAGTGCTAATGCTACTGTGGTATTAATATCATTAGTTGGAGCAGCTAATTCCCCTCCAGGAAGTTCTATTAACTTCCAAGGAATAACGGCACCGGCCCAATTACATCCAAAAATAAATAAGAATAAAGTACTAATAAATGGTACCCATTCTCTATAGAAGCTTTCTCCTAATTGGTTTTTTGCAATGTCAGTAGTAAAATCTAATGCAGATTCCATAAAGTTTTGCCAACCATGTGGAATTCGAGATGCATTACTACTACCTAAAAGTGCAAAGACTAATAAAATTGCTATAACGAACCAGATTACTAGTAAAACTTGTCCGTGTACTAAAAAGCCAGCAATACTCCAGTAAAAATGTTTTCCTACTTCTGCTTCCGCTAATAGTGTGAACGTACTTGAATAAAAAGTATCTGGGTACATAAAATTTAACTAAATTAGTAAATTACCCAATATTAAAAAATATACAGGAACACTAGTTATTATAGTTATTTTTTACTACTTTTAGGTTTATTTTTACTAAAAAGCTCTCTTTTAAGACGTAACTTTATTTATTTTAACCATTCATAACCTTTTAATTCTAATTCTTGAGCTAAACCAGCATTTCCAGTTTTAATAATTTTTCCATTTTGCATTACATGCACAAATGTTGGTTTTACATAATCTAATAATCTTTGATAATGAGTAATTAAAATTATGGCTTTATCTTTATTCATAAATGCATTAATTCCATTTGAGATTGTTTTTAATGCATCAATATCTAGTCCTGAATCTGTTTCATCTAAAATTGATAATTCTGAATCTAATAAAATCATCTGTAAAATTTCATTACGCTTTTTTTCACCCCCAGAAAACCCTTCATTAACATTTCGACCAAGAAATACAGGTGACATTTCAACAAGTTCTAGTTTTTGATTAATAATTGTTAGAAATTCTAATGGATCAACTTCAGGTTTATCGCTAAATTTTTGTTTAGCATTGTAAGCTAATCGTAAAAAATCTTCATTACTAACACCTGGAATTTCAATAGGATATTGAAAAGCTAAAAAAATCCCAAGATGCGATCGTTCTTCAGGATCTAAAGTAATAATATCTTTACCTTTAAAAAGAATTTCACCTTCTAAAACTTCATACGCTGGGTGCCCTGCTAAAACTTTAGAAAGTGTACTTTTGCCAGATCCATTAGGACCCATTATTGCATGAA
>Ga0209712_10000091_pt1:62500-73454 | contig 73454 bp, 74 predicted proteins | sample ArcOceMetagenome_FD_187443 | JGI IMG/M metagenome (GOLD analysis project Ga0209712, IMG submission 187443) | Marine eukaryotic phytoplankton communities from Arctic Ocean - Arctic Ocean - Greenland ARC118M Metagenome (SPAdes) (version 2) | ecosystem: Environmental > Aquatic > Marine...
TAAAATAACACCTGTTACCCAAGTTAATTCTCTTGGTTTTTTAAAACCACCCGTTAAGTAAACACGGAAAACGTGTAATACCATCATCATTACCATCATACTAGCTGACCAACGGTGAATAGAACGAATTAACCAACCAAAGTTAACACTCGTCATAATATACTCTACTGATGCAAAAGCATCTACAACACTTGGGCGGTAATAGAATGTCATTGCAAAACCTGTTGCTACTTGTACTAAGAAACAAGTGAAAACGATACCACCAAAACAGTAAAAAATATTTACATGTGGTGGAACATATTTACTTGAAATATCATCTGCAATTGCTTGAACTTCTAGACGTTCTTCAAACCAGTCGTAAATTTTACCCATAAAAATAGTTATAAACATTAAAACACAATTAAGCAAAGGACTCTTATAAAGGCGAGAGTGGGATTCGAACCCACGGAATCCGTAAAGATTCATCTGATTTCAAATCAGACGCAATCGACCAACTCTGCCATCTCGCCAAAAGATTAGTCATATAACTAATCTTAAATTTAAATTAAGTCTCGTAAGTAGTAATTCCACTAAATTTAATTGAAGCCGGGTTTGGATTTTTTCCAATTGAAAAATCACGACTATTTACTGCAGTTCTACCTGGGTTTACTTTTTCTGGGAAAACGCCATCTTTTGGATGTAAATATTGAACTTCACCACTTGGGAAAATACGATAAATTTTATAATCATTTATCTTAAAAGTTCGAAGTTGTGTTCCTAAAGCTAAACATTGTTCTTTACGTGCTAAGTACAATAAGTTTTCGCCTTTGCGCATAATAGCTGCACCACCAGTAGGCATTTCAAAAATTTGCTCTTTTTTACTTGTCCAAGTAATAGCATATTTTTCTTCAACTTCTGCTGAACGTAACCAGCCCCCAGTACTTCCACCAAATGTCGGAAACGGTGTTTGTAAATTTAATGTCATACGTAAAACCTTATTAATATTTAACGTTCAATATATAATTCTAATAAAAAATTAAATTTTTTAATTTTAATTTACAAAAATTTCTAGCGGAGAATGGATTTGAACCATTGACCTTCGGGTTATGAGCCCAACGAGCTACCAGACTGCTCTACTCCGCGAGTTTGTTTCTTACTATTTCTATTATGTTATTTTTTATAGATTTAAACACTATATATACCGTAATTCTATATTACAATTTAAAATCTTTTTAGTACACTTTAAATTATATTTCGATAACGTACTTTAGATTGTATCAAATTGTAATTTAAAGTGTACTAATAAATAAGAAAACAGTTTTTCATTTATTAATTATTTAAATTTAAAAAATTTAATTGAATTGCGAGTAAAAGATACCCAATAATTAAAATACCTGTTAAATTATTAAGAAATTTTTCAGCTGAACTCGGCGAGCCCAATATATCAGTTTTTGTTGCAAAACTTGCAAGCCCCGAATTTTGTGGAGCACGAAGAAAAACTAAAACAATGAGACTTAAACTTAAAAGTAGCCAAATTATTTTTATCATAATATTTTTTCTTAGAAAATTAGTCTTCTATCTCAAAAACATCTTTAAAAACTTTTAATACTTTATCACCAGAATCAATAGATTCTAATGGATCTTTTCTTAATCTATGACGTAAACATAACGTAATAATTTTTTGAATATGATCAACAGTAACAATTGTGTCTTCAAGATAAGCTGCATAAGCTTTTGCTGCTCGATTAGTAACAATATCACCTCGTAAACCATCAACATCAAGTTGGCTACAAACTTGAGAAATTTTGATTCGTAAGTCGTAATTTAACTCTACTGTTGGTAATAAGTTTTGGGCAGATACAATACGTTCACGTAATTCTTGTTGTTGTGACTCATAGTTTTCAAGCCAAATTTCTGGTGTTTGATCGAAAGATGTTCTTTCTTCTACAACTTTCACGCGTAATAAAGGGTCTTTTACTGTTCGAATTTCAGCGTGCATTCCGAATCTATCTAATAATTGTGGTCGTAATTCGCCTTCTTCAGGATTTCCTGATCCAACTAATACAAAACGGGCTGGGTGTCGAATTGAAATCCCTTCTCGTTCTACAGTATTCCAACCAGAAGCAGCAGAATCTAATAAAATATCTACTAAATGATCGTCTAATAAATTAACTTCATCAACATAAAGTAATCCACGATTTGCTTTCGCTAATAATCCTGGTTCAAAAGCTTTAATACCTTCTGTTAAGGCTTTTTCGATGTCAATAGTTCCACATACACGATCTTCTGTAGCGCCTAATGGAAGATCAACCATTGGAATTTTTATAAGTTCTGTTTCTAATTCTTCACCATTTTGAATAGCTAGTTTTACATCATTTCCCATTAAATCTAAGTCTGATTTATGAGAATTAAATGGATCATCTTTTACTATTTCAATTTCAGGTAATAAATCAGCAATTGCTCGAATTGTTGTTGATTTTCCTGTGCCACGATCACCCATAATCATCACACCACCAATTTTTGGATCAATTACATTTAACTGTAAAGCTAATTTCATTTCTTCTTGACCCACAATTGCAGTAAAAGGGAAAACAGGTGTAGTAAATTTTGCTAAATCTTTTGTTACCATAATTTCTAATTACATCTAAATTTTTAGAATTTGTATAAAAGTCTCATGTTTTATTTTTAAATGAAAGTCCATTAACTTCCATTTAAAAATAAAAATTTATTATTTATTGATAAAGAGTTGTACCTAAACGAATAGCTAAAACACTAGCCATTAAAGCAATTGATAATGCTGTATAAACTTGAAAATCATAAATCATGAGATACTCCTATAGGATATATGAATTATTAAACTTTTTTGATTCTAAGGAATTAAAAATTTTTTAGAAAAAGATTTCAATTATTCTTTATTGTAATTAAAAAGTGTAAAATCTTCTCAAAGGAAAATATCAAAAATTTGTAAGTATATATTTAATATTTACCAACTTGATTTTGTAACACCAGGTAATAAACATTGATGTGCCATTTCTCGTAAAACATGACGAGAAACACCAAAGTCACGGTAATAACCACGTGGTCGACCAGTTTTCCAACAACGGTTTCTAATTCTATTTGTTGCACTATTACGTGGCAATTTTTGAATTTTTGAATGAATTTCTAATTTTAATGTGAAATCTTCCGTTGTTCTATATTTAGCTAATAAAGTACTACGTTTTTCTGCATACTTTTTATTTAATTTGATACGCTTTTTTTCGCGTTCAATCATACTTTTTTTTGCCATAAAATTAACCTAATTTTAATTAACGATAATAGAAACTTAAGGTTAAAAATAAAAATTTAACCTTAAGATTATTCTTCTAAACTTATTGTATAATTACAATCTTGATATAGCAATATATTTCAAAGTAAGTTTTTAATTAAATTTTGATACGTATGGTAAATCTTTATTTGGTAAAACTGTATATGTACTTAATAGTTCGCGGAATTCTTCACCATCCATTGTTTCTACATCTAATAATTTTTCAACAATTAGATCAATAATAACGCGATTATCTGAAACAATTTCGATTGATTTTTGCTCACAGTAACTAATAATCTTACATACTTCTTCATCAATTCGATCTGCTATGTTTTCAGCATATTGTGAACCAGTCTCCATATTTCCACCTAAGAAAACTTGACCGTTATTTTCATCTTCTAATGCAACTGGACCAATATTTGACATACCGAATCTTGTTACCATTTGTCGAGCTAAGTTTGTTACTTGTTGTAAATCAGCACTTGCACCTGTTGTTACTTCTGCATCTCCAAAGACAACTCGTTCAGCTGCTCGGCCACCTAAAGCTACTATAATTCTTGCTAATAAAGCAGATCGTGATAATAAACTTTGATCTTCATTTGGCGTAAACCATGTTAAACCTTTTGCGCCGCCTCGTGGTGTTAAAGTAATTTTTTCTACTTCATCATGTGATTTTAAAACACTACCAGTTAAAGCATGACCAATTTCATGGTAAGCAATTAATCGTTTATTTTTTGTATCTTCTAATGGTGAACCTGCAATACCACCAATGATTCTATCTGCAGCTTCATTTACCTCGTTTTTACTAATGCTTGTCTTTTTGTAGCGCGTTGCTAAAATAGCAGCTTCATTTAATAAATTTGCTAAATCAGCACCAGAGAATCCAGGTGTTCGATTTGCTAATTGAACTAATGAAACATCATCATTTAAAGGTTTATTTTTAGCATGAACTTTTAAGATCCCTACACGACCTAAACGATCTGGTAAATTTACAGTAACTTGACGATCAAAACGACCTGGTCTTAATAATGCAGAATCTAAAATATCTGCACGGTTTGTTGCACCAACAACAATTACCCCTTTATTTTCTTTAAAACCATCCATTTCAGTTAATAGTTGATTTAAAGTTTGTTCTCGTTCATCATTACCACCACCAACACCAGCACCACGTTCACGACCTACTGCATCAATTTCATCAATAAATACAATACACGGAGCATTTTCTGATGCTTTTTTAAATAAATCTCGTACACGAGATGCACCAATACCAATGAACATTTCTACAAATTCAGAACCAGCTACACTGAAGAATGGTACATCCGCTTCATTGGCAATCGCTTTAGCTAATAATGTTTTACCTGTTCCTGGAGGTCCTACTAGAAGAATCCCTTTTGGAATTTTAGCACCAACTATTGTATATTTTTCTGGTTCTTTCAAGAAAGATACGATTTCTTCAAATTCTGCTTTCGCTTCATCAATACCTGCGATATCTTTAAAACTAACACCAGTATCGGGACGTTTTTCGAAACGAGCCGTTGATTTTCCTAAAGCCATTGGTGATTGACCATTTCCACCACCAAAGTTTTCTGAGTTTTGGAAAAAATAAATTAAACCACTAATAAATAGAATTGGTAAAAGAACATTACTTGCTATTGTAAAGAATACGTTCTTTTGCTCAGCTGGATGTGCATCAAAATCAATATTGTATTCTTTTAATTTTTGAATTAATTGTGAAGCGCCTACAGGAATTTCAACACGAATTGTTTGTGGACGGTTTCCTAATTCAGGGCTTGATGCTTGAATAATAGCATTTCTACTATTGTCATATAAATCTACTTGTTTTACCCATCCCATCTCTAAATACTCAAGGAATCGACCATAGGTCATTCTTGAACTAACAATATTTTGATTTGTTTGAGCTTGGTTTCGGATATTTTCTGGACTTTCTAACGCTGACGCATTATGAGGGTTAATTGCACTACTTCCTAGTAGTATAATTCCCATAATACTAGTTTTAAATGTGTTTCTATTCATGCCTTCATTTACTTTATATATATATATTTAGTTTTTTTAAATATTAACAAACTTTTAGTTTTAAAAACAACAGAATTTATAAACTATAAAATTAGATTAATGAATAAAATATAATTATTAAAAAAGTTGGGGGTAAATTAAATTTTTACTAATAAAAATTACTTATACTTATATATTAGTATATAAATGATTAAGTTTAAAAAAACTTGAAAATTATTAAAAGTTAATTAAAGTGGGATTATATTATGATAAATCGTGGCGAAAAAGTTAAAATTCTTAGAAAAGAATCTTATTGGTATAATCAAGTAGGAACAGCAGTAACAGTTGATAAAAGTAAAGTTCGTTATCCTGTTTTAGTTCGATTTGAAAATGTAAATTATAGTGGAACAAATACAAATAATTTTGCATTAGATGAATTAGTATCTGCTGAACCAGAAAAAACGGATGATTAATATTAAATCATTTTTTCTAAAATAAAATAGAGTATTTACTCTATTTAATCTTTCATTTTCAGTAGGAAGAAAGAAAAAAGATGAAAAAGAAAAATTTTTATCCAATAGTGACTCAAAATTACAAGGTCTAATAGATAAATATTTTGAATAAACTGTCCCTGTAAAAATTTATTTAACGTTAAGGGAAAAAATCTATTAATGTGGGGGGTCAGTTTTTAAGAAATTTTTATGTGCCGAGCTTGAAGAAAATTTGGAAAAGTCCCAAAGTTCCATTTTTATAATTTTTTCTAGTTTTCGTATCTTATTGTTTTATATAAATTTAAATTTTTTATTTATAAACAAAGTTTGAACCTATGCTTTTGAACTTTGATTCATTATTGACAAAGAAAATATAATTCAATAATATACAATTAACAATTTACTATGTGATAGAAGTAGTAATAAATTACGCTATGCTTAAAACATATTTTATTATCTTTAAATAAAAATCTAAAAAATTTCTAATTTTATGCCTAAATTAAAAACTCGTAAAGCGGCTGCAAAACGTTATAAAAAAACTGGAGCGGGTAATTTTTTACGTCGTCATGCTTATAAAGGCCATCTTTTACGGAAGAAATCAAACGCTCAAAAACGTAGATTGTCACAAACTATTTGTGTAAGTACAAGTGATAGTAAACCTATTAAATTAATGTTACCTTATTAAATAAAATACCATGGTTAGAGTAAAACGAGGAAATGTAGCTCGAAAACGTCGTAAAAAAATATTACATTTAGCGAAAGGTTATCGAGGAGCTCACTCACGTCTTTTTAGAGTAGCAAATCAACAAGTTATGAAAGCTTTACGCTACTCATATGTTGGAAGAAAACAAAAAAAACGTATTTTCAGAAAATTATGGATTACACGAATTAATGCAGCTTCACGTGCAAACGGTTTAACTTATAGCCGATTAATTCATAATTTTAAAAAATCGAAAATTGAATTAAATAGAAAGATGTTATCACAAATTGCTATTTTAGATACATCAACATTTAATGAGTTGATAAGTAGTTCGCAATAAAAATTTACACCCTAAGTGATAAAAGTTTTACTAACAAAAATATTTATTTCTTTGTTAGTAAAATTCTAATGAATGTTCGAAGTTAAAATATAAAGATTTTTAAATATGTCTAGTGAGGAAGATTTAGATAAATTATTAGATCATTTACCATTTTTTTTTAAAGAACATCTTATTACCCATTCGCAAAAAGAAAAACTTATTGAAATTGTTATTGATTTAGGCCGACGGCCCGAAGCTCGTTTTTTGACTGGTCCTGAGTATTTATCTCAAAAAATTATTTCATGGCAAGATCTTGAATTTATTACTAAACGTGTTAGTAAATTTAGTAATGAGAATCGAGCTGGGATTGAAAGAACACTTCATCGTATAAGTTGTATTCGAAATCGACAATTTTTAATTACTGGATTAACTTGTCGCGTAGGTCGTGCAATTTTTGGAACAATTTCACTAGTTCGCGATTTATTAGAGTCAGGTAAATCTATTTTAATTTTAGGAAAACCTGGTGTTGGAAAAACAACAATTATTCGTGAAATTGCTAGAGTTTTATCAGATGAAATGGAAAAACGTGTAATTATTGTTGATACATCTAATGAAATAGCTGGTGATAGTGATATTCCTCATCCTGGTATTGGTCGAGCTCGGCGAATGCAAGTAACACAAACAGATTTTCAACATCATGTTATGATTGAAGCTGTTGAAAACCATATGCCTCAAGTAATTATAATTGATGAAATTGGAACAGAATTAGAAGCATTAGCTGCCCGTACTATTGCTGAGAAAGGTGTTCAATTAGTAGGTACTACTCATGGAATTTGTTTAGAAAATCTAATTAAAAATCCACCTTTAACAGATTTGATTGGTGGAATTCAATATGTAACATTAAGTGATGAAGAAGCAAAACGACGTGGTACACAAAAAAGTATTTTAGAAAGAAAAGCCTACCCTGCTTTTCAAATTGCTATAGAAATTAATGATCAAAACATATGGACAATTCACGAAGATGTTCAAGATTCAATCGATCATTTATTACGGGGCACATTTGCAATTACCCAAGTTCGAAAAATAAATAAAGATAAAATTCCGAGTTTAAAATATAAAAATTTGTATACATCCTCATTTTTTAATACTTCTTTAACACAATCGAATATCGAGTTACCAAGAACAAGTTGGAATTCTATCAATAATGATAATCAAATTCAAAAAAATAATTTGAAATCAAAAAATTTAGTAATTTATTTATATTCTTTATCTTATAATTTGGTCAGAGAAGTTTTAACCAAATTTGGAATTAAAGTTACATTAACACGTGATATTAAAAAAGCAAATATAGTAATTGGTTTAAAAAAATCTATACAGAAAAATAAGAAACTAAGAAACTTAGCTGAGCATCATAATATTATTATTTATGCTGTAAACAGAAGTAGTACTTATCAAATTGCTAAATTACTTCAATTTATTGTGTTTTAAAATTTATTTTATAGTATAATAAAATATGTGTGATTTGTTTCACAATAATTATTTTTTAAGGAGATTTTTATGGCTGACGTTTTCGAGCGTTTACAAAGTATTGTAAGTAATCAATTAGGTATTGATAAAGTAAAAGTTGTTGCTGAAGCAGATTTTACAAAAGAATTAGGTGCTGATTCATTAGATGTTGTAGAATTAGTAATGGCTTTCGAAGAAGAATTTGATATTGAAATTGATGATAATGAAGCGGGTGAAATGGCAACTGTTCAAGATGCTTTAGATTACATTAACGCTAATATTGAGTAATATTGAGCACTAAAACTCTAAACTCTATTTTATAGAGTAGAGTTAGAGTAAGTTCTTTTATTATTATTAGTTGTTAAACATTATTTTAGCTATGCTAATATATATATTCAAGTTAGAGTATATTTTTGTTTGACGACTTTATAAAAATTCCCGGATAACTATTTATCTGGGATATGCTTTTATTAACCAATCATCTTAAATAATTTTTAATATAACTGTTTTTGCAACTGTTAATAAATATTTAGTCTTTAAATATTCTTCTTTTTGACTAAAGCTTGCAATCTTAATAAAAAATTTTGTATAATATTTATTGTCTTCACTTAGTTTGTAGATAAAAGATTTATGATCTTTGATTCGGTAGTTTCAATCACGGGATATAGCTCAGTTTGGTAGAGTACCTGGTTTGGGATCAGGGTGTCGTAGGTTCAAATCCTACTATCCCGATGAAACTACCTAACTTTAGATATAATACTTATTTCTCACTGGAAGATATGAATTTTTAATTTTCAAAATCCTAATTCATAAATTATCGACTTATACGATAATGAGTGATTTAACAAACTCGTGTTGTTAAATTGGTAATAATTAATTAGAACTGATATTATATTTCCTAATTAAATTAGTATATGACTTTAGAGCGTAAAATATTAGAATTTAAACTTGATGCAATTGAAAAAATAAGTTTTTTTTACGAAACATTAGCTAAACAATTTTTTAACTATCCTCAAAATCCTGGGATGTTAGTAAAAGATCCAGATGCACCAAATCAGACGATGGCTGATTTTGTATCACGTTTACCAATGCATGCTAAAAATGTTCCTGCGGCACCAAAGCCACAAAACCTGCTAGAGGCGTTTGTAGGTAATCTTCCAGCAAGCTCTACGATAGACAAAGTTTTTTACGAGCATAAACACGATGGCTACTATAATTTTTACGTAGAAAATTATAGAAATATTTTTTTCTTACCTGATTGGTTCTCACAATGGATTCAAATTCAAGGTGATATGGCTATAGATATTACAAGGTTAGAAATATTTAGAGAATCTATCTTTGTTGGATTATTACTATTTTTAACTCTTCTTCAATTCCGAATACAACTTTATTGGTTTTTAACTATTAATCCATATACTCGTCCGTGGGTATACTTGATTTCATTAACAGATTGGATTTTTGATGTTATGGCAGGTTTTTCACCAATTATTTTTGGACTTGATTTAACAAGTGCAATTATTTCTGGACTTGTTGGCAAATTTGCTGATGGTTTAAACCACCTTGTCTTTACTATGCCATTTCTCCCGAGTGAAGGTCAACCTGGAAGATTAATGATTGATGGTCGAATGAAAGATGTAATTCTTTTCCGTTATTTACCTTCATTGTGGTATTCTAATCCAATTCCTGATGATCTACGTGAATTTTGGTATACAGATCGTCCTGAAATTTTTAAATTTATGAAAAAAAATTATGGGCATTTAGATATTGAATTTTTACCAAATCGAGTTTTGAAAGAAATGTATGATAAACAACACGATCCAACAATTATTGCAAATAGTTTAGAGAATATTAAGAATATCTCTTCCAATGTTGTATGTGAAGGTAGTGCTTATATTAATGAAATGAATCATTTGGTTAACCAAAAACAGTTTATTTTATTAAACTTTCTAGAAAATTCGATAGATAAAATTTCATTTTAAATTATATTTTATTTTGTAAGTGTTATTAAGCTTACAAAATAAAATGTTAATTAAATATTTCTTAGTAAACATAAAAAACAATCAAAAATATAAAACAATGCTTTTTTTTTTATTACTTCAGTTATAGGATAAAATATAAATTAGACATATAAACAGATTTTTTACGAAATCTAAAAACAAAAATTTAAGGAAATTTTAAGAGAGTTTGATCCTGGCTCAGGATGAACGCTGGCGGTATGCCTGATACATGCAAGTCGTACGAAAGTTTTTAACTTCGGTTTTTGACTTTAGTGGCGGACGGGTGAGTAACACGTGAGAATTTACCTTTAGGAGGGGGATAACAGCTGGAAACGGCTGCTAATACCCCATATGCTTTCGAGTGAAATAGATTTATCTGCCTGAAGAGAAGCTCGCGTCTGATTAGCTTGTTGGTGAGGTAATGGCTCACCAAGGCGACGATCAGTATCTGGTTTGAGAGGATGATCAGACACACTGGAACTGAGACACGGTCCAGACTCCTACGGGAGGCAGCAGTAGGGAATTTTCCGCAATGGGCGAAAGCCTGACGGAGCAATACCGCGTGAGGGAAGACTGCCTATGGGTTGTAAACCTCTTTTTTCAGGGAGGAATTTTGACGTGTACCTGAAGAATAAGCATCGGCTA
>Ga0209712_10000092_pt1 | contig 73398 bp, 68 predicted proteins | sample ArcOceMetagenome_FD_187443 | JGI IMG/M metagenome (GOLD analysis project Ga0209712, IMG submission 187443) | Marine eukaryotic phytoplankton communities from Arctic Ocean - Arctic Ocean - Greenland ARC118M Metagenome (SPAdes) (version 2) | ecosystem: Environmental > Aquatic > Marine > Oceanic...
CCGGCTTCAAATTAATTAATTTCAGAAATCAAGCAAATAAAAAATTATTGAATAAAATAAACATGAAAAAGACACTATTAATTATCGTCCTATTTATAGGGCTTGGAAATCTAAGTGCCCAAGATTCAACTAACAATGCTACTTTAGAAGAAACCATTGGATTTATTGCGAAATATTCAGAAAAGATAAAGTCGGTAAAGGTGTGTTGTTTAGGTGAATTTAGTCCAACCACTTTTAATAAAATTTATTCTGTAAAAATTACAAATGAGAATATGATTATTTCTTTGTTCTATGACAAAGATGATTGGATTTTATTTCAACCTACAAATAGGAGTAATAAATTTTATGTGGAAAAAATATCAATCCCATTAACTAAGATTTCAAGCATAGGACAGAATACCGACAAATCAATCTCTACGGTTGAAGATGATATTCAAATAACAGGTACGTATGAGATAAATATATACAAATATAATCAGTTTGTTGAAGAGAGAACAAAAGAAAACTATACTATGTATACGAGCAATGTGGAACTTGAATATGATTATAATGAAGATTTAACCCCTCGCTTAAAAAAAGCATTTCAACACTTAGAGTATCTGTTAATTAAAAAAAGAAAGGATGCAATAGACGCTGAAAGAAAAGCCTCTGGAGATAAATTTTAAATAAATATAAAACAAAAATTATGAAAAAATCAATTTACACTTTCGCATTATTGCTAATTGGAGCAATAACAATTATGAGTTTTACAACAAGTAAAGAAAACGATGAAAGCGGATTCTATTACTGCTTTATTAAAGGATATTATAATGGCGACACAGATGACCAAGGTTATGTGTATAGCCATATAGAAGAATATAAGAATGAGCCACAAACTACCTGTACTGGATGGAAAGAATTTACAGAAAAAAGGGAAGACCACTTTACAGCATATTGCAATAGCTATACATTAATAGGTCCATTTTCATTCGGGCATCAAGCAGAGAAGAGTTTGAGAGACAAAAGGAAAGCCAAAAAAGATGCTGGATATAGAACAAGTGAATGGAGTCAGGCACCTTTTAGTAAGTAAATCGAATAAATCAATTTTAAACAAATCTAAAAACAATGATTATGAAACAAACACTATTAATTATCGCCCTATTTATTGGGCTTTCAAATGTAAATGCGCAAAAAATGGTAGGCTACATAACAGTCCATAAAGCTTATGCTGGTGGTGAAGGTGTTTTTATGACCACAATTAGATATTGTAATTTCTCTGAAGATTATATGACAAGACAACAGGAACAAAGTCAAGCAAGAGATTCTTTTGCTAAATTTTTAAAAGAAAAATACGGAGTTACAAAACCATCTCCTCCAATTCCTCATTGGAGTGAATTGAAGCTAGAAAAATACACGAAACCTGGCTGGGATATAGCAAAAGAATTCCACGAGAGAAGCCAAAAAGTTACTATAATTAGCAGTGAAGAATTTAAATTTGATCTAGAAGTAGAATGAAATTAAACGAACCATTTGAAAACACAAATCTAAAAACAACAATTATGAAAAAATCAATTTACACTTTCGCATTACTACTAGTTGGTGCATTAGCAATTATGAGTTTTAAATCAATAAGTAATTCCGCGGAAGGTGAGTATTTATGTATATACGCATATGATCACGATAATGAAAGAATTGCTATTTCGAATATATTCTATTCCTCTGAATGGGTTAATGGTGAGGGCTACTTAAGTAAACGGACTGCCGGAAAATATATTGAGAATGAATTAGATTTTGATACAGATAACTATTCAAATATTATTATCTACAGTCATAAACAAAAGAGCTATGTATATGATGACCGTATGGATGCTATATCCGAAGCCAAGAATGATGGATATTCTATACGAAAGTTCAATGTAAAGTGTAAAAAAGCTAAGTTATATTCAACTTATTAATAACGATTTGCCAACAATGTATAAAAATAATAAGGATTAAGTGCTATACAGGAATTTGATGCAAATTAATTAGGTTAAGTGCTAATTAGAATAGTAAGTGTATTTTAATCCCTTACTATTCTTATACTAACCGTTACGCATCTAATTTCCAAACAGGGTTGGGGAGTTCATGGCTCACCACACAATGAATAGGAACAGAACCTTCAGAATAATCATAGAATGACGCTAGACTTAAATCAAATAGAATACATCATTATAGAAAAAGAGAGTGACTTTGAGCCGCTTTTAATGTAATTAAAAATAATCTGTAAGGATAAAAATATACGATATGAGAGCATGATTTCAAAAATTTTAACATCCAAACAAATAGAAAGAGATTTTTTGAACCTCGCATACATACCCAAAACACTACTTAGTTAGCTAAGTGCTAAACACTTGCTTTTTTTAGTTATTTCTGTATCTTTAATGAAAATGAACAAACATGAAAAAAAGAGCATTTCTAAAAAACATTTCTTTAGCGGCTATGGGCATGCCTTTTATGAATAGTGCTTTTGCCTCTAGTTTGCATAATTTACAGCATCTCTCTTCAGCAGAAATAGCCATAGAAGAAGATTTTTGGCTACAGGTACGCAAAGATTATGATTTAAAGCCAGAGTATATCAATCTAGAAAGTGGTTATTATAATATTATTCCAACACCTACGCTTAACCACATGATTGCCCATGCTAAAATGGTGAACTATGAAGGGTCTTATTATATGAGAACCGTACAATGGGATACCAAAGATAAGATGGTGGTAAAATTGGCTGCTGTGGTAGGAGTTTCAGCAAAAAATATCATCATTACAAGAAATACCACAGAGTCTTTAGATATGGTAATTAAAGGCCTAAGCTGGGAAAAAGATGATGAAGCTGTCTACGCCAAACAAGATTACGGTGCCATGCAGATGATGTTTGAGCAGGTGTCAAAACGCTACGGTACAAAAAACATAGTGGTTTCTGTGCCCAACCACCCAAGTTCAGACGAGGAAATTGTTCGCCTGTATGAAAATGCCATCACCCCTAAAACTAAATTGTTAATGGTCTGTCATATGGTAAATATTACCGGTCAGATTCTTCCTATCAAAAAAATATGTGAGATGGCGCACAAAAAAGGGGTACAAGTTATGGTAGATGGTGCGCATTGTGTGGGGCATTTTCAATTTAGTATTGAAGATCTAGGCTGTGATTATTACGGTTCTAGTTTACATAAATGGCTAGCTGTCCCTTTAGGTACAGGACTATTGTATGTAAATGACAAGCACATAGATACACTTTGGCCTATTTTTGCAGAGCACCACAAAGAACCTGGAGATATTGCTAGATTAAATCATACGGGTACCCACCCTGTTTACCATGATATAAGTATTGAAAATGCCATCGATTATTACCATATGCTAGGAGCAGAGCGCAAAGAAGCAAGACTTCGGTATTTACAAGAATATTGGACATCTAAGGTAAGAACGAATCCAAATATTATGGTCAATACTCCCAAAGAAACTTTTAGAGCTTGTGGTATTGCCAATGTTGGCCTTAAAAATATGCCACCAAAGGATTTAGCTATACAATTAATGGATCGCTACCAAATTTTTACGGTGGCCATAGATTATGCCAATGTACAAGGATGTAGAATTAGTCCCAATGTTTTTACCACCACAAAAGAATTAGATCATTTTATAAAAGCATTAAATGAAATGGCCGGATAAAAGTTACTTACAAATACATTTTTTTTAAAGGTAAATAGAACCGAAAACTAAATTTAATTTAAGCATATTTAAACCACTCATCGAAACATAATGTTAATTGGACTATAAAAAACTACCATTCATGTGCTTTTTATAAAAAGCACACTATAAATGTGATTTTCACTGTCTTTAAAAAATAATAATAGAGTATAACTTAAATTTTTATTCTAGGTTTGCAGTGTTAAACAATAATATTGTACTTCAATGGCAATAATTATATTTTTTGATTATTAAAATCTGTTTTTTATAAAAGTATACTGTAGGAAGTATACTAAGTCAATAAAATATGCTATGAAAAAGTTTTATTGCTATTGAAGTTTTTTTCTTTTTTTGGAATTTTTTTTATCGTTTAGTAAAATTAATAAAGTCCTAAATTTTTAATTATGAAAAAACAATAATGGTATCATTTTTAACAGTTTATTCTCCATTTACAATCACTGTATCTAACTTTTATTAAAATTTACTTTCAAGCAATTGTTGTGCTTCTTTAAACATATAAAATGTAAAGCAATCATACCATTAGATAATAAAAAGTATGCTACTATTAGTTACCTATAAAGGCTATGATCTAAATCACTATTCAACCAAAAAAAAAGTAAGAAATATGAATAAAATTTTCGCTTTATTAACAATGTCTGTAATTCTTTTTTTTTCGAAAGATATAGACGATTGTGAGACAAATTCTAAACCGTATATAGCTAATGGTATAACTAGTCAGATGAAAGTAGAAAACCCAGCTTTTAGAAAAGCACTTAAAAATAGTCAACTTTCAGAAGCTAGTATTACTCCAAAAAAAGCTTTAGAACGTTCTAATTAGATACCTGAATCATTTTTTGGAATTTCTAAAGCCCATTACAAGCTTGGAATTATTTTAATAGCAGAAAACACGATTGATTTCAGAAGAGATGATGTTTGTAATTAATTTTTAAACGAAATTTATCTTTCTCAAGTTTTAGAATTTAAAAAACGTGTGTATCAATAGTTAGGCAGACTAATTAAAAAATCTTTGATTCGATAGAGTTTTTTGATACTAAAGTTCGTATAAATTAGTACTAAACATTGTTTAATTGATACATGTATAACAATACATCTTTTTGAGGTGGGTTCATGGTTGCATAAAAACAACACTTAAATTACATGTCTTTTTTATAAATCATTGTAAAATTTCACATCCCCATTTATGATGATATTAAAATTTCACTATTTATAGGTATTGACAAGAGTACTTTCTATTCCTAATTTTACTTTTGGAAAATTGTAATATCTACCCACTAAAAATCTACCCCTAAAATTGTTTAGATATATATCTTATGACAACACCATTTAATCAAGTATTATGATAGAAGATAATTTCATAAAAAGCATTCCTAATGAGTTAGACAGTGGAGCTAATTTTATTTTAGACAAGTTATCTAAATTTCATAGAGCCAATCAGAATAATACTGTAGAATTTTATCAAAGATATATAGAATTTTCAGCTTTATTAGAAGCTTTCTTATTAAGTTATAACTTTCCCTTTAAGAAAATAGATCTAGATTTAAACAAAGAAGATAATATTCTTAAGATTATGAATTTTTCTAATCAAATTAAACTTGACCTCAGTATTATGTCTAAGAGAAGGTTGGTTCGGGATTCTTCAAATAATTACAAAGCACCGTTTCAATATCGTTTTTCGCAGGCCATTACTTCAAACGAACTGGACAAGATACAATTATTGATTAATGAATTAAGAGAAATTCTTTCCATGAGTTCTGTTTTCGGGATGGAACACAAATCTAGATTGTTAAGACAATTAGGGAATTTAAACAGAAACTATATTCGGAATTTTCTAAAGTATTCAAGTTTAGGAGTTTTATAGATTTAAAAACTGTTTTAATTATTTTCTGTTGGTATCCCTCTTTCTATAATCAATATAAATATTAAGCACTTATGAATTCTCTACCCTATTATCTTGGTAGCAAAGCTCTATATTATTTAATGATACTAGAATTTCTAAAGAAAATAGCATTCACAAAAAATAGTTTTCCGTTGTCCCAAAAAGAACGAAATAAAGGGTTGTCTACCATATAAATAATACTTCCATTCCCTTTTCTTTCCTCTCCAAATAATAATGATTCAGGAATATTTTTTAATGCTTCTTGTCCTGCAAATCCGGCAATATTGGTAGCACTTTTATCAAAGTATGCAACATTACTGCCATTGTTTAAATAGGCATAGCTAGCATTGTTTAATTTTAAAGAAAAATAACTGTTCTCATATCCAAAGGCTAAAGGATGGGTATTGTCTAGCTTACTTTTAAAAATAGCCCCCGTAATAGCACTGTTTGCTCTGGCTCTTTCTTTACCAGCATAAGCCATTAAATTAGTATTGTTTTTTTCTTTGTCGCTTGCTGAGGTTTTTTTTGTTTTTAACTCAAAACCATCTTTATCAGCAAAACTTCTTAGTGCAGACCCAATAGCAATTACCGTTCCGCCACCTTTTGAAAATTCACTAATTTTTTCAAGTCCTTTTTTGTTTAAAATACTGCTGTAGTATCCATTGGGTATAATTAATACATCGTACGTATGCAAGTCTACTCTGTTGAAATACTCTGTATCTATTGCTGTTAAAGGGTACTGCAATTGCGTGTCAAAGAAATGCCAGATCTCTCCAAAACTCAAAGAAGAGGTTCCTTTTCCTGAGATAACAGCTACTTTTTGTTTGTTAATTGGTCGAACACTTGAAGAACCAAAATCTTTACCAGAACTTACAAAACCTGTTTGAACAGGGTTTAATATTCTACTATTCTTGTTGGCAATAGAAGTTACTTGTTTGTCAAACTCTAGATTTGTTTTATTGTCACCTCGTAAAATAATGAGTGTTCCTTTAGCATAGAAATTTCCTTCTATAGAAAAGTCTTCTTCAGAAAAACGAACGCGAAGGTTGGCCTGTAATATGTCTGATAAAAAAGTAGCATCTTCTAAACTATTCCATTTTGATATATAGGCATATGCTTTTTTATCTATTTGATTGTAAACCGTTCCTACCATAGTGTCTTTTCTAGAAGGCACCTTTGTTTTAGAGGCTACTGCTTTAAATCCATGTGCATAGGGTAACGACCAAGCTGTAATATCATAGGTTAATGAATCCGTTAGCTTTGCATTTGGCTCAAACAATACTTTGACCATTTTTCCTTTTGGCTGTGCTGTGTGTATGACCAAATCTTTAGAACTCACTGTCATGCGAGATTCTTGTTGTGTTTGGTAATTATAACCTTTTACAAGCCCTTTTGTTGTGTATTCATAGTTGATTTCATGTTTGTCTAATAGCGCAATTAGACGCTGTATTTTGTCTTTATTTTCATTTTTTAAGACATAGCTCTTATAAAGAAATGATGTATTGTCGAAGAATTTTTTAAATTCAGTATTTAGAGGAATCGCATTTTTAGAGGCGATCTCTACGGTAGACAATCCAGTTGTATTATGATGTGCTATTCTATCGACTAAGGTAAGTTCATAGCCATGATCTGTAGCTACACCTAAACCACCTCTTCCACCACCAGCTTGTTCATACGTCATCCCAATAGCTCCCATGTAGGTAGGGTAGGTATCTCCATAACTTGGGTATAATAAATCAAAACTTTCTTTGGTGAAATACAACCATCCATTTTTATCAAAATAGGTAGCATGGTTTTTTCCAATCTGAGTTTGAAAATTACGTTGCCAGTCTGTGATTATTTCATGAAATGGCGCTGCGGCAGGAGCAAAGTAATAGGGGCTGTTTATAGATTGTTCATGAAAATCTACATGAATATGTGGCATCCATTTGTTGTAAATTTTTAAACGTTGTTGTGATTCAATTTGCGTAATCCATGCCCAGTCTCTATTTAAGTCAAATAAATAATGATTGGCTCTTCCACCTGGCCAAGGTTCTCTATGCTCTCTAGCATTTTGATCTGTGTTGTAAGAGGAACCACTTACTTGATTAAACCAGTTTGCATAGCGATCACGGCCATCTGGATTGATACATGGGTCAATAATTACCAAGGTGTTTTCTAGGTACTCTTTTTTTGTGGTCACCAATTCATACAAGGTTTGCATGGAAGCTTCTGTACTAGAAGATTCGTTACCGTGCACATTATAACTCAACCATACAATGGCAATAGTATTATTACTAGCAGCTGCTAGGCCTGTCTGCCCAAGATTATTTTGGCGAATTTGTTCTAGATTTTTAATATTTTCTTTAGATGAAATATAGCTTACATAAAGAGGTCTATGCTCATTAGTTTCTCCGTATTTTTCTAGGACAACATTTTCTAATTGAGTACTCACATAATTAAAGTATTCAACTACTTTATGATGACGTGTAAATTGTTTTCCTAATTCATATCCAAGAAACTCCTTCGGAGATTGAATGGTTTGAGAAAAAAGTGAGGAGCAACAAAAAACAGCAACGAGAATAGATAATCTAAAGTTCATAAAGATAGTTTGTATGATGAAAACTCAAAAGTAAGAATTTATTTAGAAAAATAGTGACCTTAAAAAGCACTTAGTTTTGTTCATTTATAAAAAGCTGTCGACAAATTTTAGTATTTTTGACAAACTTTTTGATTCAAAGATTGTTATCATGGTAAGTCATTTTTTTTTTAATCGCGTAATTCTATAAATTTATGAAATATACGCACATTCCTTTTCAGAAAACAGGGTTCTTTTCTAAGACGATGTCTGATTACTTAGAAAAAAATGATGACATTCGAGAATTCTATCATAATTTTCCAGATATGGATGGGTTTGCCTCGCAAATTCGTGAGAAAAAGAGTTCATTTCAATTAACATCAAGAAAAGTTTTGGTCGATGTATTGCATGATCAGTATACTGATGTTGCTGGTTCTGAAGCAACACTAGAGAATATTAATTCAATTCAAGACGAAGATACCTTTACCATTACTACCGGACATCAATTAAATTTATTTACAGGTCCGCTGTATTTTTTATATAAGATTATCTCTACCATTAATTTATCTGAGATGTTGTCTGAGCAGTTTCCGAAGCAACATTTTGTTCCCATCTATTGGATGGCAACTGAAGACCATGATTTTGAAGAAATTAATTATTTTAATTTTAAAGGGAAAAAGGTCGTTTGGAACAGAACAGACGGTGGTGCAGTTGGTCGATTTTCTTTGGAGGGATTAGAAGCTGTTTTTACACACTTCTCTGAACAACTAGGAACTTCAAAAAATGCGAATTATCTAAAACAATTATTTGAAAAAGCGTATTTACAACAGAAGACGCTTTCTGAAGCTACTCGTTACATAGCCAATGAACTGTTTAAAGAATATGGCTTGGTTATTTTAGATGCCGATGACCATCGATTAAAAAATGAATTTGCCTCAGTGATGAAAGATGAACTTCTACATCAAACATCATTTAGGGCAGTTTCTAAGACCAATACTAAGCTAGAGAAAGTATATAAAGTACAGGTAAACCCAAGAGAAATTAACTTGTTTTATTTATCGGAGAACCTACGAGAAAGAATTATTGAAGAGCAAGGACAGTATAAAGTTCTCAACACCAATATTACTTTTTCTAAAGTTGAAATTCTCAAAGAATTAGAAAATCATAGCGAACGATTTAGTCCAAATGTCATCTTAAGACCCGTATATCAAGAAGTGATTTTGCCAAACCTTTGCTATATTGGAGGTGGGGGTGAGCTAGCCTACTGGTTGCAATTAAAAGCTTATTTTGAACTACAAGAAATTTCATTTCCAATACTACTGTTGCGAAACTCTGTACAAATTGTGTCTACAAAACAAGTAACAAAACTCACTAATTTAGATATTTCGTATGAAGAAATGTTTCTGAAAAAAGAGCAATTAATCGCTAAAAAAGTGCAAGAAAATTCAGGTATTCAATTTAGTTTTTCAGATGCAACAGAATTGCTAACACAACAATTTTTAGCCCTGAGAAGAGTTGCCAATGAAACAGATGTCTCTTTTATAGGAGCTGTAGATGCACAACAACGAAAACAACTAAAAGGCCTAGAAAATTTAGAAAAAAGATTATTACGAGCAGAGAAAAGAAAACAATCTGATCTCGTAACAAGAATTACAGCATTACAAGATCAAGTATTACCCAATCAAAGCTTAGAAGAACGTCAGCGAAATTTTTCTGAGTATTATATAACACACGGACATGATTTAATTTTCGCATTAAAAAAATCATTAAAGCCACTTCAACAAGCATTTACTATCTTAGAACTCTAAATGAACTCAAAACCGGGATTGCATCCTAGAAATAAGCATAAAAATGGTTACAACTTTGATGTTTTAACCAAACACAATAAAAACATAGCCTCTCTTATAACTAAAAATGACTATGGAACAGTGACCATAGATTTTTCAGATCCAAAAGCGGTTAAAGAATTAAATATAACCTTACTAGAAGTTCATTATGGAATTCAAAAATGGAATTTCCCAGATGAAAACTTATGTCCGCCTATACCTGGCCGTGTAGATTATATTCATTATGTATCAGATTTATTAGCGGAATCTTCTATTACAGACAAGATTACTATTTTAGATATTGGCACAGGTGCCACTTGTATTTATCCATTATTAGGTGCAAAGGAATATGATTGGAATTTTGTAGCCACAGATATTGACTTAGATTCTTTACATATAGCGCAAGATATCATAACAGATAATAATTTTGATGCTAAAATTATTTTAAGACAACAGTTTGATGAAGCTAATATTTTAAGAGGAATTATTGAAAAAGGAGATTCTTTTTCTGCTGTAATTTGTAATCCTCCTTTCTACAAATCAGAAACGGAAGCTAAAGGAGCTAATGCCAGAAAATCCAGAAATTTAGGTACAAACGCAGTTCGTAATTTTGCTGGAAACAATAATGAATTGTGGTATCCTGGAGGTGAAAAAGCATTTTTACACAATTACTTATATCAGAGTTCTTTGTATAAAGATACCAGTGTTTGGTTTACAAGTTTGGTGTCTAAAAAAGAGACTATTAAAAGTTTACAAAAATCTGGAGAGAAGTTAAAAGTTAAAGAAATGAAAGTAATCCCGATGCATCAAGGAAATAAAGTCACTAGAATAGTTGCTTGGCGGTTTTAATTTCTTTTTTTTTACGAAAATAGAGATTGGTTATTGAAGTTCTCTAAACAGCGATTGTTGAATTATCTCTTTCAGAGCTTTAGTAATCCTTTTAGCTTAACTACTGTTAAAGCTGTATCCAAATGCTAGGGCTAAGTTATTGGGAGTTCTAAGTAAAAACGATGTCGTTGATCTTATATTTTTTACAAATAAAAGATAATATTCCGTAAACTAGCGTGTGCACAAAAACTAAGCAGATCAATGCATACAAAGGAACCCCAAATATTTGATAAGGCCAGTAATACGTCCAAACACCCATATTAATAGTTATCACTTCACCAAAAGCAGGAATAATTAATGACAACCAAAAAGCAATAATAAGTTTGTTTTTTATTTTTTTATTTTTGAGGTGAGGAATAATTCCAGATTCTATTCTATACAAGAAATAAAAAGCCAACATCCAGGCAAAGGGAAGCCATAAAGGGAGCTCTCTTGAAACTTCATGATATTCCCAATAGCGATTGCTTACACCCCAATATTCTCCTAGTATTCCCCCAATACCAGTCAAGAGCATCCCTAAAAGTAATATCCAGTTTTTTGGTTTAGAACTCAGTAAATTTTTATAAAGAACATGTAGGAATTTTAAAAATAACAGTAGAGCAATGATTAAATCATACTGTTTTAAGAATCCAATTAGAAAACCAGCAATGCTAAGCTTAACAAATGCTTTCAGAATTTCTTTAAAGAATGCTTTAAAATTTATAATACGAATCATCTAAGTGTATTTAAAACAAAAATAACATTCTTATTGAATTGAGAATTAATTTAATTGTTTTTTAATAAGTGTTTGAAGTGGCATTTTTACAAATACAAAAACCAAAGCTAGCAACTTTGGTTTAGGGGCAATATTTTCTTTTTCGATACAATAAATCCCGACAAAATATACTATTAAGTTTTTGATTTATATTACCTAAAAATAATAACCAATTATCATGCCACAAAAAAACCGAAGGATTAAATACGGTTTTTTATGGTTTTATAAATGTATCACTTCATCATATGCATCAGCTACAGCCTCCATAACGGCTTCGCTCATAGTTGGGTGAGGATGAATTGTTTTCAAAACCTCATGTCCAGTAGTTTCTAATTTTCTTCCTAATACTGCTTCAGCAATCATATCTGTAACGCCTGCACCAATCATATGGCATCCTAACCATTCTCCATATTTTGCATCGAAAATTACTTTAACAAATCCATCTGGTGTACCTGCTGCTGTTGCTTTTCCTGAGGCAGAGAATGGAAATTTGCCAACTTTTATTTCGTATCCTTGTTCTTTAGCTTGATCTTCTGTAAGTCCTACAGAAGCAATTTCTGGACTTGCATAGGTACAACCAGGAATGTTTCCATAATCAATGGCTTCTGAATGTAATCCTGCTATTTTTTCAACACAGGTAATTCCTTCGGCTGAGGCAACATGCGCTAATGCAGGACCCGGAACAACATCACCAATAGCATAGTATCCAGGAATGTTGGTTTGATACCAGTCATTGACCAATATCTTGTCTCTATCTGTTATAATTCCAACATCTTCTAGTCCAATGTTCTCAATATTTGTTTTAATACCAACCGCAGAAAGCACAATATCTGCTTCTAATATTTGTTCTCCTTTTTTAGTTTTTACAGTAGCTTTTACACCTTTACCTGAGATATCTACAGATTCTACTGAAGCATTTGTCATTACATTAATTCCTGCTTTTTTGAAAGAACGCTCAAATTGTTTTGATACGTCTTTATCTTCTAAAGGAACTAAATTTGGTAAATATTCTACAATAGTAACCTCTGTTCCCATAGCGTTATAGAAGTGAGCAAACTCTACTCCAATAGCACCAGAACCAACAACAATCATAGAGGAAGGTTGAGAGGCTAACGTCATTGCTTTTCTGTAACCAATTACTTTTTCTCCGTCTTGTGGTAAATTTGGTAATTCTCTAGATCGCGCCCCTGTTGCAATAATGATATGGTCAGCACTATAATCGGTTACGTTTCCATCAGCAGAAGTAACAGCTACTTTTTTTCCGGTTTTCACCTTTCCAAAACCATCTATGATATCAATTTTATTTTTTTTCATTAAGAACTGAACTCCTTTACTCATTCCGTTCGCAATATTTCTACTTCTAGTAACTACAGCAGTAAAATCTTTATCAATAGACTCAGCTTTTAAACCATATTGATCAACATGTTTTAAATAGTCATATACTTGTGCACTTTTTAACAATGCTTTGGTAGGTATACACCCCCAGTTTAAACAAACACCACCCAGACTTTCTTTTTCTACGATTGCTGTTTTAAAACCTAATTGAGACGCTCTAATGGCAGTAACATATCCTCCAGGACCACTACCAACTATGATGATATCATATTTCATAAATTCTAATTTTTATTGATATATTAGTAACAATAGCTATATTTACTACAGTTATTGTTGTGTGCTTTACATTCTGTTTGGAACCTGAATTCCTAATAAGCTAAATGCAGACTTGATAACATCCGCTACTTTATTTGCTAATTGAACTCTTACTATTTTTTTTGATTCATCTGTTTCACCTAAAATAGAAACATTTTGATAAAATGAATTAAATTCCTTTACCAAATCATAGGTGTAGTTCGCAATAAGTGCAGGTGAGTAATTTTTTGCAGCCTGTTGAATTGTATCTGGATACAACTCTAATTGTTTGATCAATTCCTTTTCTTTAATATGAAGAGACATACCAGAGACACTTACTTCTTGACTGTAATCAAAGGTAGCTTTTCGCAATATTGATTGTATTCTTGCGTAGGTGTATTGTATAAAAGGACCTGTATTTCCTTGAAAGTCTACAGACGCTTTTGGATCAAATAAAATTCGTTTTTTAGGATCTACTTTTAGAATAAAATATTTTAGAGCACCCATACCAATGGTTTTATATAATGCCGATTTTTCTTCTTCGGAATAGCCTTCTAGCTTACCTAATTCTTGGGAGATACTTTTGGCAGTTTCAGTCATTTCAACCATTAACTCATCTGCATCTACTACTGTACCTTCTCTAGATTTCATTTTACCGGAAGGTAAATCTACCATTCCATAGCTCAAATGATATAATTGTGCAGCCCAAGAAAAACCTAATTTTTTTAAAATTAAAAATAATACTTTAAAATGATAATCTTGCTCATTACCAACGGTATACACCATACCATTAATATCTGAATGATCTTTTACACGTTGTATAGCTGTTCCAATATCTTGGGTCATATAAACGGCCGTTCCATCAGAACGTAATACTAGCTTTTCATCCAGCCCTTCATCTGTTAAATCACACCAGACAGAACCATCTTCTTTTTTAAGGAACACACCTCGGGTAATTCCGTCTTCAATAACATCTTTTCCTAGCAAATAAGTATTGCTCTCGTAATACAATGTATCAAAATCTACCCCTAAATTTTTGTAGGTAATTTTAAAGCCTTCATACACCCAGCTATTCATCATTTCCCAAAGAGCAACAGTTTCTGACTCCCCAGCTTCCCATTTTAACAACATTTGCTGTGCTTCAATTAGAATAGGAGCTTGTTTTTTTGCATCATCTTCAGACATTCCATCAGCAATTAAAGTGCTAATTTCTTTCTTATACTCGTCATTAAATTTCACATAATATTTCCCAACGAAGCTATCACCTTTCATTCCTGTGGAGACAGGAGTTTTTGAATTCCCAAATCTTTTCCAAGCCAACATAGACTTGCAAATATGAATACCACGATCATTAATGATTTGTGTTTTGTAGACTTTATTTCCTGATGCTTTTAAGATTTCTGCAACAGAATATCCTAATAGGTTGTTTCTAACATGACCCAAATGTAGGGGCTTGTTTGTGTTTGGTGAAGAATATTCTACCATCACAACGTCTTTAGGGCTGGTGGTAAAACCAAAGTTGTCTTGTGAATGTATAGCATTAAAAGATTCAAGGTAAATTCTATCATCTATCACCAAGTTTAAAAAACCTTTCACAACATTATAAGCAATAACTTCTTGAATTTTTTCAACCAAATACTCCCCTAAACTTTCTCCAATTTGAGCAGGATTCCCTTTCTTATATCGAAGCATAGGAAACACAACAATGGTAATATCACCCTCAAAATCTTTCCGTGTTGTTTGAAATTCAACTGTAGGCAATGTGGTTTCAAAAAGTGTTAAAAAACCTTCTTTTACTTTAGCTTCTAAACGAGTTTGAATATTCATTGAGTATCTTAAATTGAAGTGCAAAATTACATATTTTATTTGTTTTTTTGATAGATGTTTACGCAGATTTTATTGGTACTTTTGCAATGCTTTAGCTTTAACACCGCATACTAATTCTAGTAGACAATTGTGTTTGCTATAGCTAGGCCAAAAACTCACTTTACTAGCATGGAAAAACGTTTAGAACAATTACCGAAATTATCTAAGGAAACCTTGCCTGAGACTAGAAAGTACTTTAAAATGCTTAAGAAGAGAACACCTAAGAATTTAGATGTTGTGATGAAAGAGTTGCATGAAGATGAGTTTAAAAAAACAGATTGTTTGTCTTGTGGAAACTGTTGCAAAACAACAAGTCCTATTTTTATAGAAAAAGACATTCAGCGTATTTCCAAGCATTTAAAAATGAAAGAACGCAATTTCATTGATCAGTACTTAGAAAGAGATCAAGACGATTTTATGGTTCTGCGAACTGCCCCGTGCTCTTTCTTTGATGCTACTGATAATTCTTGTTTTATTTATGATGTTAGACCAAAAGCATGTTCTGAATACCCACACACAAATAGAAAGAAATTTATACAGATTACAGACTTAACACTTACCAATACAGAAGTATGTCCTGCCGCTCATACTATTATAGAAAATTTAAAAAAAAGGATTCCATTACACTACAATAAAAAAGTAAAAAGAAGCTAACAATTTTAAAATTAAAAAATATATAAGAAAGTTTCTGTATTTTAGTCAAATAATCAAAACATATTGGAAACTATATTTACGTATTTCGAAACAATTCCTTCCTCACATAGAAGTTTACTTCTTGTAGGTGGAATTACTTTTTTTTGGCTTTTAGAAGGCGCATTACCCTTGTTTCGTTTTAACTACAAAAAATGGAGACATGCCATTCCTAATTTATTTTTCACAGGTACAACAATTGTGATTAATTTTTCTTTAGCTTTTTTGCTTTTACATACAGCAGATTGGGTACAAGCTAATAATTTTGGAATTATTAATTGGATGCCGGAAATGCCATTATGGTTGTATATTCTTTTGGGTGTAGTTCTATTAGACTTTTTTGGTGCCTATCTTGCACATTTTACAGAACACAAGATTAAACCTTTGTGGATGATTCATTTAGTGCATCATTCAGATCATAAAGTAGACACTACTACAGCCAATAGACATCATCCTTTAGAAAGTGTGATTCGTTTTGGGTTTACATTGTTTGGGGTGTTGGTAGTTGGCGCTCCTATTGCTATTGTTATGATATATCAATCGATGTCTCTAGTATTTACTCAGTTTACTCATGCTAATATTAAGATTCCAAGATCCATAGATAAATTATTAAGTTATATTATAGTTTCTCCCGATATGCACAAAGTACACCATCATAATTTATTACCCTATACGGATGCCAATTACGGAAATATATTTTCTATTTGGGATCGTTTGTTGGGAACCTATATGCATTTAGACAGAGATAAAATTGTATATGGTGTAGATACTTTTCCGGATGAAAAAATAAATTCTTCTTTGAAAGAATTGTTAAAACAACCTTTTCAGAAGTATCAAAAACCTACAAATTTGAAGGAACTATAAAAAAGCCTACTGGTAGATTATATATTTTTCTCTAACAATCTTAAATTTTTCTATTCCTTCTTGCCATGAAGCTTTAATATCTGCTTCAGAAACCTTCTCTTCTAGTTGTGTTTGAAGTTTTGTAGTTCCTGCTAATTTGGTAAAAAAAGTATTAAAGAAAATCTTAGTTCTATTTTGTTTTGTTGCCTTTATTAGCCAAGAAAGGTTTAGGGTAGTTAACTTTTCAGTTCCTCTCAAGTCCTCTCCATAAGAAATCATATAAGCATGTTTTGGGTATTTTGCACCTTCATTGGGGGTTGGTGTAAACGAGAATTTACTTTTTGTATTTAAAAAAGGAGAACCATAAATTTGAAATTGCATGTTTGTTCCACGTCCAGCATTAACATTTGTTCCCTCAAAAAAGCACAAACTAGGGTAGAGGTTGATAGCCTTTTTATTAGGTAAGTTTGGAGAAGGTTTTATGGGTAAATTGTATGCAGAGCTGTGTGTATAGTTTTTTAGTTTAACAACAGTTAAAGAAGCCTTTATTCCATTATCTAGCCATTTCTCTCCATTAATCATGAATCCGTATTCACCAATGGTCATACCATAAACAACAGGAACAGGATGCATTCCTACAAAACTTTTGTGAGCAGCTTCTAAAATAGGTCCGTCTATATAATGGCCATTTGGATTTGGCCTGTCTAACAGTAGTAAAGGGATTCCTTTTTCTGCACAAGCTTCCATAACATAATGCAATGTGGAAATGTAGGTATAAAATCTAGCACCAACATCTTGAATATCAAAAATGACGAGATCAATTCCTTTTAATTGAGCTGTGGTAGGTTTTTTATTTTTTCCATAAAGCGATATGAGAGGAAGTCCTGTTTTTGCATCTATTCCGTCAGCTATAGATTCTCCAGCATCTGCTTTTCCTCTAAAACCATGCTCTGGAGCAAATACTTTTTGGATATTCAATTTTAAAGAAACCAAGCTATCTACTAAGTGAGTGTAGTTGGTTCCGTTAGAAATAACAGATGTTTGGTTGGCTACAATAGCAATTCTTTTTCCTTTTAATTTTGAAATATATAAGTTGGTTTGATCTGCACCAGTAAGGATATTATATGAAGATTTTGATTCTTGAGCACAAGAAACGATTGAGTAACAAGTCACTAAAAGAATAAATAAATATGTACTTTTACGTGCATTTAAAACCATAGCATTGAATTACGAATTATTTGTAGCGAAACGAATTATTTCTGGCAAAGAGTATAAAAGTAGTATTTCGTCTCCAATAATAAAAATTGCAATTGCAGCAATTTCATTAGGAGTCATTATTATGATGATTGCTGTTGCTACAGGAACTGGTTTACAAGAAAAAATCCGGAGTAAAATATCTGGTTTTAAAGGGCATATCCAAATTACCAATTACGATGCTAATAATTCTGATGGGTCTGAAATCCCTATTGATAAAAACCAAGATTTCTATCCTACATTTTCTAAGATTAATGGAATTAAAAATGTGCAGGTTTTTGCCAACAAAGTAGGCCTCATCAGAACAAAAACCGATTTTGAGGGAATTGTTTTTAAAGGAGTTTCTACAGACTATGATTGGACATTTTTTCAAGAGTATTTAATCGCTGGCAAGCTTCCTGATTTTTATAAAAAAAGAACGAGAGATGTTTTACTGTCTGAAACGATTATGAATCGATTACAGTTGGAATTAAACGATACCATAAATGTCACTTTTTTTAAAAGCCAAGCTAATAAATTACCTTCAAACAGAAAATTGGTAATAACAGGAGTCTATAATTCAGGCTTTTTAGAGTTTGATAAAAATATGATGATTGGTGATTTGAGACAAATTCAACGATTAAATAAATGGAATGAAAATCAGATTGGTGGATTTGAAATAATCATCAATAATTTTGACGAACTTCAACAAAAAAGTGTTGAAATTTATAAGGAAATTGATTCAACTTTAGATGCTACCAGTATTGTTTCTAACTACCCAGCAATTTTTCAATGGATTGAACTATTTGATAATAATATCTGGTTTATCATCATTATCATGATTTTAGTTGCTGGGATTAATATGGTCACTGCTCTATTGGTGCTTATTTTAGAACGTGTACCCATGGTGGGTATTTTAAAAGCCATGGGAAGCTCTAATTGGAGCATCCGAAAGATCTTTTTATACAATGCTTCTTATTTAATTTTTGTTGGATTATTTTGGGGAAATTTAATTGGCTTGTTGCTGCTTTTTTTACAGAAATATGGTGGATTTATCACTTTAGATCCATCAATCTATTATGTTTCTAAGGTTCCGATAAGTATTGATTTTTTAACCATTATATTATTAAACATAGGTACCTTAGTTTTGTGTTTTTTAATGTTGATAATTCCTTCTATTATTATTACTAAGATTCAACCTTCCAAATCTATTCGATTTGCTTGATTATTTTCTTTTGAAAACAACAGTCTCTTGAAGGTTATCTCTTAAATATTTTGTTCCTTTACACTATAATTTACAACTGAATGCAATACGCTAATAATATTTTAGAAACCATAGGAAATACTCCCTTAATAAAAATTAATCAGCTAACGAAAGATTTGCCCTGTTTGGTATTGTCTAAATATGAAACTTTCAATCCTGGAAATTCTGTAAAAGATAGAATGGCCTTGCAAATGATTGAAGATGCTGAGGCAGACGGTCGCTTAAAACCCGGCGGAACCATAATTGAAGGCACTTCTGGAAATACAGGAATGGGATTAGCATTGGCAGCAATTATCAAAGGCTATAAATGTGTTTTTGTGATGGCAGACAAGCAATCTAAAGAAAAAGTAGATATTTTAAGAGCTGTAGGAGCAGAGGTGGTAGTTTGTCCAACAGATGTAGAGCCAGACGATCCATCATCGTATTATTCAGTATCTAAAAGATTGGGAAAAGAGACGCCCAATTCTTGGTATGTAAACCAGTATGACAATCCTAGTAATTGTAAAGCACATTTTAAAAGTACTGGCCCAGAAATATGGGAGCAAACTGATGGTAAAATAACCCATTTTGTTGTTGGAGTAGGAACAGGAGGTACCATTTCAGGTGTTGGTAGTTATTTAAAAATGAAAAACCCAAACGTTAAAATTTGGGGGATAGATACCTACGGATCTGTATTTAAAAAATACCATGAAACAGGAGAGTTTGACGAGAAAGAGATTTACCCATATATTACCGAAGGAATAGGAGAAGATATTTTACCTCTTAATGTAAACTTCTCTTTGATTGACGGTTTTACCAAAGTAACTGATAAAGATGCTGCCATATACACACAAAGATTAGCCAAAGAAGAGGGAATGTTTTTAGGAAATTCTGCAGGTGCTGCCATTAAAGGGCTTTTACAATTAAAAGAACATTTTACAAAAGATGATGTAGTGGTGGTTTTGTTTCATGATCATGGAAGTAGGTATGTTGGTAAAATGTTTAATGATGATTGGATGCGTGAACAAGGCTTTATCTAACATATTTAAAAAAAAACAGAATCAACTAAGATTGCTATCTTAATAAATTTAATCAAATAACAAAACATGAAAATTTTTAAAATAATCGTTTTTGCTTTGTTGGTTGCATCTTGTAATAACAAGCAGGAGCCAACGAAAAATCTTATGAACTATTCAAACGAAATATTAGAAACGGCAAAAGGAATTCACGATCGAGTATTGGTCTTAGATACTCATGTAGATATTAGTGTATCTGATTTTACAGCCGATAACAACTATACACAAGATTTAGGTAATCAAGTAAACCTACCTACAATGGAAGCTGGTGGATTAGATGTTGCTTGGTTTATTGTATACACTGGCCAAGGAGCGTTAACAACAGATGGATACGACAAAGCCTACGAAAACGCTATCAGTAAATTTGATGCAATCCATAGATTAACCAAAGAAATTGCACCAGAAAGAATTGGCTTAGCAGTGAGTTCTAGAGAAGCAAGAGAACTGCATGCTTCTGGGAAGAAAGTTGCCATGATTGGAGTAGAAAATGCCTATCCTTTAGGAACTGATATCACTAGAGTAAAAGAATTTTATGATAGGGGAGCAAGATACATGTCTCTATCTCACAATGGCCATAGTCAATTTTGCGACTCCAACACAGGAGAGCAAGATAGTTTGTGGGTAGACAAAGGAGTAAGTGATTTAGGAAAACTAGTGATCAAAGAAATGAACAAATGGGGTATCATGATTGATGTTTCCCATCCTTCTAAACAATCAATAAAAGATATGATTACCCTTTCTGAAGCTCCAATTATAGCTTCACATTCATCGGCAAGAGCTCTTTGTAATCACAGTAGAAATTTAGATGACGAGCAGTTAGAGTGGATGAAATCTAATGGAGGTGTTGTACAAACAGTTGCATTTAGCTCGTATGTGAGTACCGAAAAACATACGGCACATGCAGCAGCACTTACCGAAAAAATTACAGCTTTAGCCAAAGAAAGAGGTCTAGAGATGAAGTCTTGGGATGAAATCAGGAAACTAGAAGCCTCAGAACGAGATAGCTATGTGAAGACATACAAAAGTATGTCTAAAGAGGCCAGTTCTATGATGACTGATACTGATCCAACACCAGTAGATGTTGCAGATTATGTAGATCACATCGATTATTTAGTAAAAAAAATGGGCTTAGATCATGTAGGGATTAGTTCTGATTTTGATGGAGGAGGAGGAATCTATGGATGGAATGATGCTTCTGAAACCTTAAATGTGACTGCAGAATTGGTAAAAAGAGGCTATACAGAAGCTCAAATTGCTCAATTATGGAGTGGTAATTTGTTACGTGTTTTAGATGATGTTGATAAAATTGCTCAACAAATACAATTAAAAGAAAAAGGTTAAATAAAGGTTACATAATTAATGAAAATTCAAAAACCATCTCCTAGGAGATGGTTTTTTTAAACTAACAAATCAAATTATTTCACAATCAAATAAAACTACTTATTCGATATGATTTATCTATATCCAACTACTGTGCCAAAAATAAATTAAAAGGTCTTTTGTTGTTAAAAAAATAAAATTTTCACATTTATTTAACAACATACGACTGTTTTAATAGAGATGTATTATTTGGCGTGCTTATGTGCTTTGTAAGAAGATCTAACCAACGCACCACTTTCTACATACATAAAGCCCATTTCTAAGCCTAAAGTTTCGTATTTTTTAAATTGAGTCGGCGTAATAAACTCTTTTACAGGCAAGTGTTTTTTTGTAGGTTGTAAGTATTGTCCAATTGTTAAAACATCCAATCCTACTCCTTGTAAGTCTTTCATAGTTTGGATCACTTCTTCTTCTGTTTCACCAAGACCTAACATTAAGCCGGTTTTGGATCTCATTCCTTTTTCTTTTAGGTATTTAAGAACTCCTAAACTTCTATCGTATTTTGCTTGAATACGAACTTCTCTAGTAAGTCTTCTTACAGTTTCCATATTATGAGAAACTACTTCTGGATGTACGTCAATAATACGATCTATTTGTTCTGTTTTTCCTTGAAAATCTGGAATTAAAGTTTCTAATGTTGTTGTAGGGTTTGCTCTTCGAATAGCATCGACTGTTTCTGCCCAAATTATCGAGCCTCCATCCTTTAAATCATCTCTGTCTACCGAGGTAATTACGGCATGTTTAATGCCCATAATTTTAATTGATCTGGCTACTTTTTCAGGCTCATCCCATTCCACTGTTTCAGGTCTTCCAGTCTTTACACCACAAAAACCACAAGATCTAGTACAGATATTTCCTAAAATCATAAAGGTAGCAGTTCCTTCACCCCAGCATTCACCCATATTAGGGCAGCTTCCGCTAGTACAAATAGTATTTAATTTATACTTATCCACCAATCCTCTTAGTTCTGTATATTTTTTACCCACAGGTAGTTTTACACGGAGCCAGTCTGGTTTTTTTACTCGCTTAGGAAGTACAGCAGTATCGTTTGCCATTTTTTAAAACATTTATGATGCAAAGTTACGAAGAAAACAATTAAAAATTCAATATGAACCACACACTAAATCCTACTAAAAAAATAATTCCACAGATACTTAAAATTTTAAAATAAATGGAAGGTTGATGCTCTTTCGGTGTATGTTTCCCAGTAATTAAAATATAGTTTAAAATGGAATAAAATGGTGCCGTTAAAAAAGAAAGTATGGTCGCTATTTTAACCATTAATCCCATATCTTCTTTAAAGTATCTTAGTATTATGTATGTTCCTGTAGCCAGAAGGACAATCCAGAACCAGTACTTTAACTTTATTCTAGTTGGAAACAATAAACGAGTTGCTATAGACATGGCTCTTGGAGAGGCGTCTAAGGTTGTGATGGTAGTGCTGAACATGGTTGTAAAAGCGGCTATAGCTATAAAAACATAGGCAGATCCACCTAAGTTCTCCGTGTATAAAGATATCAATTGACCTGCAAAATCACCTCCTTTACTAGAAAATATTTCTCCAGAATTGTTCATTACCAAAGCTCCTAAGACAACAAAACATACTGCTAAGAATATGGTACCTATATACCCAACATTAAAATCGAAGATTGCTTGTTTTGGAGTTATTTTTTGAAAGGTAGTCTTCTCTTTTTCTAAAGACCATATGGACTGCCAAATAGAAATATCTAAGGGTGCAGGCATCCAACCTAAAAACGCAATTAAAAAAGTAATTTCGATTGTTCCTTTTGGAATTATTTGAGTAAAATCAAAGGCTTGTTCGGTTTTTATTAAGGCAACACTTACCGCTATAAGTGTGCAAACAGTGAGTACTAAAATAACATATTTCATTAGGCCATCTAGCAATTTATATTTACCCACAAGTAAAATTAATATACTAACAATGGTGATTATCAAAGACCAAGTGACCATATCAAATGTTCCAAAAAGATTGACAGCCAAACCAGCAGTAACAATAGTAACTGCTGCTTGTATAATAAACATAGTGATGAAGCTAATACCATAACTAATTGCCAAAACACCTTTTCCTAATTTTTTATAACCATCTAATAATGTTTCACCAGTGGCCGCAGCATAACGCGGTCCGAATTGAAAAAAAGGATATTTAAAAATACCAGCAATTAGCAAGGCCCATAATAAGCCAAAACCAAAATCTGCACCAGCTCTTGTAGATTGTACCAAGTGAGAAACACCTACGGCAGCTCCTGCAAAAAGTAATCCAGGACCTAAGGATTTAAAAATAGATTTTTTCATTAAGATTTCTTTATAATCTCAGCTAACAATTTTTTTGCTCGTAAAAGCTTCACTTTTACGTTGTTCATAGGTTCATTAATTTGTTTAGAAATTTCTTTATAGCTCAACTCTTTAAAATATCGTAATTGAATTACTTCTTGATATTTTGGTTTCAATTGTTTTATATCTTGCAATAACTTGGCTAAATTTTGTTCTGTGATAATTTTGTCTTCTGGGGTTGGATTATCATCAACAATCCTATAAGCTTCAGCTTCTAATTCTTTATTTGTTTTGGAATTAATAGATGTTTTATTCTTTCTTACAAGATCTATATGAATGTTCTTTGAAATGGTGATTAACCATGTTTTAAAAGCGTATTTACTGTCAAACGTATGAATCTTGTCAAAGGCTTTTGAAAATGATTGGATGGTAATATCTTCAGCATCATTCTCGTTTTGAGTTCTCTTTAACTGATATTTATATACATCTGTCCAAAAGTGATGTAATAGAAAATTAAATGAAGTTTGACTGCCGTCTTTTGCTTTTTGAATATAATTCTCTAAGGTCTCTTTTGTTATTTCCAATGCGTAGGTTTTGAAATAGAGTTTGTTATAAATATAGTAAATTGAAATTGAACTAAAAATCCGCCTAACAATGGTAGTAAGAAAATTGTACTTATTTCTTTTAACTTTTTGGCAGATAAAACAACAAAAGTGTTATTATTTGAGGTATTGTTTATCAAGACCAATTCATAAGTTTTATAGTCTTGGTTGAGAAGTAATGGTATGAGTTTATTTAAATTATTGGCTTTGTTCTTTGCACAAAAAATACTAGCAATTGATAAAAGATTATCTGGTGGTTTCTTACTGTTTTTATGAAGTAGAAAAGAAATAAAAGAAAGGTTGTAGCAAAATTGAATAACTGTAGCAGCTGCTAATGTGTAGAATAAAACAGTAATAAACATCAATAACTAATTATGAGTTGGTTCTACACAATTATCAAACTGATCTGCAGTCTTACCGCAAAATCCACAAGCATCACCATTTTTATTTAATAAAGGGTTTTGACTTGCACAAGTTCCTGCAAATTCACCATCTTTTTTTGCCCAAATTTTTATTGCAATTCCTGCAACACCTAATGCCAATAAACCTATGGTTATTAAAATAAGTTTCATTCAATAATTATTATTCCATGCAAAGATACTCATTCTTATAGAAAAAATAAAGTGATTCTTTTTGCTAGCGTAAGTTTTTATGGATTAATCGAATAAGAATTTAGGAGTTTTTTTAAGCAAAAAAAAGTTTTTTAAAAGTTTGTGAGTCGGTTGGTAAATCTGTGTTTAAATTAATTTTTTCAGCTTGTATTTATAAGAATAGTACAATAACTACCTTAAATGATGACATTGACTTCAATATCCAATTTAATTTCAAAAGTTTCTAAAATAGTTTTTTGAATTTGTTTTGCGAGTTCAAAAACTTCAACACCTGTAGCATTGCTGTAATTAACGATGACGAGCGCTTGTTTTTCATGAACACCACAATTACCATAACGTTTCCCTTTAAATCCTGCATTTTCTATTAACCATCCCGCAGGGATTTTATAAGAATCTTCGCTTTTAGTTAATTTAGATTTCTTTAGTTGGTAAAATGGAATAGAGGGATACTTTTCTTGTAGTTTTTTAAATTGTGTAGCAAAGATTACAGGATTTTTAAAAAAACTACCACTGTTTCCGATTTTTTTAGGATCTGGTAATTTAGATTCTCTGATGCTAATTATAGCTTCTGAAATATCTTTTATTGATGGTTCAGTGATATTATTATTACTTAATTCAGTTTCAATAGCACCATAATTAGTATTTAATTGATGTTGTTTTTTACTGAGTTTAAAACTCACAGAAGTTAGCACCACCTTTCCTTTTAATTCATTCTTAAAAATTGAATTACGGTAACCAAATTGACATTCTTCACTTGAGAACTGAATTCTTTTGGCATTGCTAATTTGTATACCTTCAACTTTGGTAATCACATCTTTTACTTCAACACCGTAAGCTCCAATATTTTGAATAGGTGAGGTTCCTACATGGCCAGGAATTAAAGATAGATTTTCAATTCCACCATAATTTTGAGAAATACACCATAAGACAAATTCATGCCAATCCTCTCCTGCGTTGACGGTTACATGAACTTCATTCTCATTTTCACGATCAATAGAAATTCCTTTTATGTTGATGTGAACAACGAGTTTGTCAATATTTTTGGTAAGTAGCATATTACTACCACCACTTAATAAGAAAATATCTTTCTCTACCTTTAAAATTTCTTGTAGATTATAAAAACTATCAATTGAAACAAATCTATTTGCTAATACATCAATGCCAAAAGTATTGTAGGATTTTAGAGATATGTTTTGCTGTATTTTCAATTCATTATTTTTTTATAAAAAACTACGATGTTTTTTATTGACCTTGTTCAAACTTACATTTTTTATTTGTTATAAGATGCGAGTGCTATTTTTAAAATTTCAACACATCTAATTAGATCTTGTTTGTTTAGAACATATGCCAATCGCACTTGATTTTTCCCTTCATTTTCTGTAGAATAAAATCCACTTGCAGGAGCAACCATAAGAGTTTCATTGTTATGATGAAATTCTTCTAGCATCCAACGAGCAAAATGGTCGGTATCTTTAACCGGTAATTCAGCAACACAATAAAAGGCTCCTTTTGGATTGGCTACTTTTACACCACTTATTTTTTTTAATTCAGTAATTAGTGTATTTCTTCTTGCTACATATTCTTCAATTACTTCATTAAAATAACTATCAGGAGTGTCTAAAGCAGCTTCACTAGCAAGTAGAGCATAGGTTGGTGGACTTAACCTTGCTTGTGCAAATTTAATTGCGGTGTTCATGAATTTTTCGTTTTTAGAAACAATACAACCAATTCTTGCTCCACACATACTGTATCTTTTAGAAACTGAATCAATCATGATAGCATGTTGTTCTAATCCAGTTTCAGACATCACAGAGTGATGCGTATGCCCATCATAAGCAAATTCTCTGTAGACTTCATCAGCAATTAAAAATAAATCGTGTTTTAAAACAAGTTTTTTTAATTTCTGTATTTCTTCTTTACTATATAAATAACCAGTTGGATTCCCTGGGTTGCAAATTAAAATTGCCTTTGTTTTTGAAGTGATGAGTTTTTCAAAATCTTCAATTTTAGGTAATGCAAAATTAGTGTCTATTTTTGAAATTACAGGAACTACAGTTACTCCAGATGCAGTTGAAAATCCATTATAATTTGCATAAAATGGTTCTGGAATAATAATTTCATCATCTGGGTCTGTAATACTGCCCATGGTAAATAATAAGGCTTCAGAACCACCAGTAGTAGCAATAATATCTTGTGCCTCAATATGAATGTTATTTTTTTTGTAGTACTTAGCTAGTTTATTTCTATACAGTTCAGACCCCTCAGATCTTGCATAAGAAAGTACTTCTATGGTATTGTTTTTTACTGCATCTAAGGCGACTTTGGGTGTTTTAATGTCTGGTTGACCGATATTTAAATGATATACTCTTATTCCACTTTTTTTCGCGTCTTCTGCATAAGGGACTAACTTTCTTATAGGAGATTCAGGCATTGAAAGCCCTTTGTTAGATATTGTTGGCATTTTTAATAAAATTGAATTTCTATTGCAAATTTGCGAAATATATTTTTATAAATTAATAGTTTTCTCTAGTCATTAAAAACTGAATATTTATACACCTTATTTTATTCTAACTTATTTTTTTTCAATTGGCAGACAATATAACGATTTTCGGTTTTTTTAATCCCGCTATCTACAAAACTGAAAATGTAATAATTCTGTTAGTTTAATTACAAACTGTAAATATGAATTAGAATCCAGTTATAGAATAAATGATATGCTAAAAGGATCTCCTGCTGATATTTTTGGTATTATGAGGAATGATGTTTAAATTACAATAAATAAAAAACTTGTTTACAACTTTGAATTAGACGATAATACTGCTGTTTTTCAAGAAAAGGAAAAGTATTCGCTTTCTAATCATTCGAGATAATAAAGGAATTAGCGTAGAATTTAAATTAAAAAAAATTATCTAATTTTTTTCTGAAAGGATACTTTTTTTCTTTTCAGGTACATTTAATCTTTCAACAATACCTTTGATTTTTATCAACTTCCGTTCGTTTATAGCATTTGAAAAGATAGTAATAGATTTAGAAAATCCACCGAGTCTTTTCGTATCGTAAGAAACTTCTATCTTCCCTTTTTCACCAGGCATTACAGGCTCCTCAGGTTTTTTTGGAACTGTACATCCACATGAAGCTTGTACTCTTGTAATAATCAATGGAGATTTTCCAGTATTTGTAAATTCAAATACTCGTTTTCCATCAGCACCTTGATTAACTTTACCATAGTCTATCGTTTCTGAAATAAATTTAAAAGCTGGTTTTAAATTAGCTGCCTCCTGAGCAGTTAAATTAATACCAAACAATAGTAGAAGAATAATTGAAAGTGAATTTTTCATAATAGATTAATTTTTAAAAGAGTGCTTTACAAATTTAATCAAAAAAAGTTCAACTAACTTTTAAATACTTAAGATAATTGTACTTTTGTAAGTTATTAGTAAAAGTATATACGAATATGAATATTCCATCAACATATGATGCAAGTTTAGTAGAAAGTAAATGGTATGATTACTGGATGAAGCATAATTATTTTCATTCAGAAGTAGATGATAGAGAGCCTTATACGATTGTAATTCCTCCACCAAATGTTACAGGAGTCTTACATATGGGACATATGCTAAACAATACCATACAAGATGTCTTAATTCGCCGTGCTCGTCTATTAGGTAAGAATGCTTGTTGGGTTCCTGGAACAGATCATGCATCAATTGCTACAGAAGCTAAAGTAGTTGCGAAGTTAAAAGAGCAAGGAATCGATAAAAATGATTTAACTCGTGAAGAGTTCTTGTCACATGCATGGGAATGGAAACATGAATACGGAGGAATTATCTTAGATCAATTAAAGAAGTTGGGAGCTTCTTGTGATTGGGAAAGAACAGCTTTTACAATGGATCCAGAAATGTCTGAATCTGTCATTAAAGTTTTTGTTGATTTATTTAATAAGGGGCTGATATACAGGGGTTTTAGAATGGTTAATTGGGATCCTGAAGCAAAAACTACCTTGTCTGATGAAGAGGTGATTCATGAAGAAAGACAAGGAAGCTTATACTATATAAACTATATAATAGAAGGAACTAAAGAGGTCTTAACGATTGCAACAACACGACCAGAAACTATTTTTGGAGATACAGCTATTTGTATTAATCCAACTGATGAACGTTTTCAACATTTAAAAGGAAGAAAAGCGATTGTCCCAATCTGTAATCGTGTCATCCCAATTATTGAAGATGATTATGTAGATGTTGAATTTGGAACAGGTTGTCTTAAAGTAACACCTGCACACGATGAAAATGACAAATTTTTAGGTGATAAACATAAACTAGAAGTCATTGATATTTTTAATGAGGACGCTTCTTTAAATTCATTTGGTTTACACTATGAAGGAAAAGATAGATTTGTTGTTCGTAAAGAAATAGCGCAAGAATTAGAAGCAAAAGGGTTTTTAATAAAAACAGAAACTCACAGTAATAAAGTAGGAACTTCAGAAAGAACAAAAGCTGTTATAGAACCAAGATTATCAGATCAATGGTTCTTGAAAATGGAAGATTTGGTAAAACCAGCTATTAAAGCTGTTTTAGGAGATGATACAGATATCAATCTCTATCCTAAAAAGTTTGAAAACACCTACAGACATTGGATGGAAAATATTCGCGATTGGAATATTTCTCGTCAGTTGTGGTGGGGTCAACAGATCCCTGCGTATTTTTATGGAGATGGGAAAGATGACTTTGTTGTTGCAGAAAGTATTGAAGCTGCCCTAGTTTTAGCTCAACAGAAAACTAATAAGCCCTCGTTAACACTAAAAGACTTACGTCAAGATTCTGATGCACTTGATACATGGTTCTCTTCCTGGTTATGGCCAATGTCGGTTTTTGATGGAATTAGAAATCCAGAAAATGAAGAAATTAAATACTATTATCCAACAAACGATTTAGTAACAGGGCCAGATATTTTATTTTTCTGGGTTGCTAGAATGGTTATTGCAGGATATGAATACAAAGATGAAAAACCTTTTAAAAATGTTTATTTAACTGGACTAGTTCGCGATAAGCAACGTAGAAAAATGTCTAAATCTTTAGGGAACTCTCCTGATGCATTAAAATTGATTGATACCTACGGGGCCGATGGTGTAAGAGTAGGTTTGTTGTTAAGCTCTGCTGCTGGAAACGATTTAATGTTTGATGAAGATTTATGTCAGCAAGGAAAACAGTTTGCTAATAAAATTTGGAATGCTTTCCGTCTAATTAAAGGTTGGGAAATAGATGAAAGTCTACCACAACCAGCTACAGCTGCTATAGGTTTGGATTGGTACGAAGCTAAATTTCAAAAAGTTTTGGCGGAAATAGAAGATCATTTTTCTAAGTATCGTTTATCTGATGCATTGATGTCGATTTATAAATTAATTATGGACGATTTTTCTTCATGGTTACTAGAAATTGTTAAACCAGCCTATCAACAACCCATAGATAAAAAAACATTTGATGCAATTATTGAAATTTTAGAAAACAATTTAAAAATTTTACACCCGTTTATGCCCTTCTTAACAGAAGATATTTGGCAATATATCGCCAAAAGAACTCCACAAGAAGCTCTGATAGTAGCAACATATCCAAAACAAAAAAAGTTTAATACGACGATACTATCTTCATTTGATTTTACAACTGAAGTTGTCTCAGGTATTAGAACCATTAGAAAAGAAAAAAACATTCCGTTTAGAGATTCAGTTGAATTGTTTCTTATAAACAATGAAAAAAGCACAAACGAATTTGATGCAGTGATTCATAAATTAACAAATACGTCTCATATTATAGAAGTAGCACAAAAAGTTGAAGGAGCTTCTTTTAGAGTAAAGTCTAATGAGTATTTTGTGCCAATTTTATTAGAAAATATTGACTTAGAAGCTGAAATAATAAAGTTAGAAGCTGAATTAAAAAGAGCTCAGGGATTTTTAGTAGGAATTCAAAAGAAACTATCTAACGAGCGTTTTGTAAAAAATGCACCAGAACAAGTTATTATCTTAGAACGAAAAAAAGAAGCTGATACTATTTCAAAGATTACTACTATTTCTTCTAGCTTAAGAAGTTTAAAGTAAGAAAGTTGATTTTTGTTATTTTTATGGAAGTTTTCAGACACCACTGAAAAAATTAAATTTATTTACAGACTATTTTTATTATTAATTAGTCAAGGCCTATTTATACTTTGCTTTTTATAAAAAGCACATAAATATTTATTATATTTGAATATTAAAATAACTTTAAATTGATTGCAAAAAAACGACCAACTTGTGCCATTGCACTATCAATAAACCTCCTTGGAGATAAATGGACTCTTCTCATACTAAGAGACATCATTTTGCATAAAAAATCTAGGTTTAAAGAATTTAGATCTTCAAAAGAGAAAATAGCTAGTAATATTCTTACCAATCGATTAAAATCTTTACAAAATCATGGTTTTATAGAAAAATTAGATCCTTCTGGTACAAAAAAAAGCACTCGTTACATAGCAACTTCAGTAGGAGTTTCAACACTACCTATTATAATAGAGTTATATCTTTTTTCTATAGAAGATATAGACGAATCTCTTTTAAATGAATCTCAATTAAGTATTAAAAGCGATATCCTTGATGGTCGTGAAATTTTTGAAGAAAAAAAGAAAGCAGCGTATCAAATTTTTGTTGAAGAATTAAAGGCTGCATTATAAATTACTTACGGTTTACTTCAGAATTTAATTTTAGGCAACTCTAAATATTTATATAATATTGCTTCACTATATTTTGTCACAACAACAACAACAAACTCTAAATCTGTAAAACTTGCATAGACAAACATCTCTTTGATTGCTTTGCTAACTAGGACAACAGAGGTTCCTTTTTCTTATGGCTGTATTTCTTTCATATTAAGTTTTCTTATTTATAGAGATATTTATCTTGTCAAACCTCTAAATATCTCATAAAACAAAATCTAAGTTTACCTAAACTAAATAAGTTAAGGTACTATTTTTAGTTTTTAAGTTTTGAAATAGAATGTTCTTTAAGACATTAATAGCTCATCATTACACTAGTGCTTCACGTAAAATAGTTATTGGATGTTTTGCGATTCGTTTTGTTCCGTCAAAGATTTGATGACGACAGCTCGTTCCAGCAGCAACAATTTCTACATCTATTGAAGTATTTCTAACTTTTGGAAACAAGGTATCTTCACCTACTTGCATACTCACTTTATAATGTTCTTTTTCATAACCAAATGAACCTGCCATTCCACAACAACCTGTATTCATGATCGTTGGTTTGTAGTTTACAGGAATATTTAATATTTCGAACGTAGCATGAGAACTAGACAATGCTTTTTGATGACAATGGCCATGAATTTTTAACGCTTTTCCTTCACTTGAAAACTGATCTGACCTTATTGCTCCTTTTTTGAATTCTTGTTGAAGGAACTCATCAATTGTAAATGTATTTTTTGCAATACTTTTAGCTGAATCAACATCATCTCCCAAGCGCACATACTCATCCCTGAAGGTTAAAATAGCCGAAGGTTCAATACCAACAAGTGGAGTGTCTTTGGTGATTAAGTCTTTAAAAACCGCAATATTTTTATTTGCTAAGTCTTTTGCTTCTTTTAAAAAGCCTTTAGATATAAAACTTCGTCCACTTTCATAGTGATTTATAAGGGTAGGTTTATAGCCTAATCGTTTTAAAACAGTGATGGTGTCTTTTCCAATCTCAGTATCGTAGAAGTTGGTAAATTCATCACAGAAAAGATATACAATTCTATTGCTACTAGAATTGGTTTCTTTTTTATACCAAGATTTTAATGTTTTTGGAGCTAACTTAGGGACACTTCGCTTTAAAGAAATTCCCATGATAGTTTTTGTCAGATAAGTATTTAATACCAAATTGGTAAGACTAGGAACAAGACTTCCAATTTTATTGTATTTCACATTATTTGCAAACAATGAATTTCTAAAAGAATAACCATTTTCTTCTTGATATTGATACATGAATTCACTTTTTAAAGCTGCAACATCAACATTGCTGGGACATTCAGAAGCACAAGCTTTACAACTCAAACATAGATCAAAGACTTCTTTAAGTTCTTTGTGATTAAACTTATTTTGTTTTTCAGAGTTTGTTAAGAATTCTCTAAGAGTGTTTGCTCTAGCACGTGTTGTATCTTTTTCATCTTTTGTTGCTCTATAACTCGGACACATAGCTCCCCCAGCAGAAGCAGGTTTTCTACAGTCTCCTGAGCCATTGCATTTTTCAGCTAATTTTAGGATGCCTTCATTGTCTGAAAAGTCTTGAATTGTTTTTATTTCAGGCTCATTTCTGTCAATTTCATACCGTAAATTTTGATCCATTGCAAAGGCATCCGTAATCTTTCCTTGATTAAAAACATTGTTAGGGTCAAATGCTTTTTTGATGCGACGTAGCAATTGATAATTTGTTTCACCTATCATTAAGGGAATAAATTCTGCACGTACAATTCCATCTCCGTGTTCACCACTAAAAGAACCACCGTATTTTTTAACCAATGCAGCTGTTTCAGTTGTAATCTTCCTGAATAAAGAAACATCTTCCGACTTCTTTAAATTTAAAATAGGTCGTAAATGTAATTCACCAGCGCCAGCGTGAGCATAATACACAGCTTTTTGCTGATACTTGTCCATTATTTCTGTAAACTCTTCAATATAATTTGGAAGGTCGTTTAAATCGACAGCAGTGTCTTCTATACATGCAACTGCTTTTTTATCACCAATCATATTTCCTAACAATCCTAATCCAGCTTTTCGTAAATCAAACATACGTTTGATATCGTTTCCAGTTATTTTAGGGTGATGGTATCCAAAGTTATTATATTTTAAATCTTTTATTAAAGCAGCTGCTTTGTCTAGTGCTTCTTCTAATGAATCTGCAGAAACTTCAAACATTAAAATAGCCTCTGGGTCTCCTTGGATAAAAAAACGATTGTTTGATTGTTCTCGATTGTTTTTTGTACAATCTAAAATAACTTTATCCATCAATTCACAAGCATATAACTCGTGATTCATTGCTAGTACGGTTGCTTTTAGACTTTCATTGATACTTTTAAAATGTGATGCTACAATAACACTTTCTTTGGGTTGAAGGGTGTCTAGCTCTAGGGTAATAGCTGTAGAAAAGACCAAGGTTCCTTCGCTTCCAGATAATAGTTTTGCAACATTAACAGTTGAGTGATTTCCACCAAATAAATCAGAATCCAATAATTCATCTACCGCATATCCAGTATTTCTTCTATGGATACTTGGTTTTGGAAATTGACTTTTTATTTCTTCTTGAACTTCATCTTGTGAAAGCTCATTGAATATTGATTTGTAAATTTTCCCTTCTAAAGATTGTTCACGTGTTTTTATCTTAAATTCTTCAGAAGTTAGTTCTTTAAAAGAAACATCAGTTCCATCACTTAACAACCCATCTATTTGCAATACTTTATCTCTAGTTACTCCATATTTAATTGAGGTACTACCAGAAGAATTATTCCCCACCATTCCACCAATCATACATCTATTGGATGTTGATGTATTGGGACCAAAAAACAAACCAAAAGGTTGTAAAAATAAATTTAATTCATCTCGAACAACTCCTGGTTCTATAGTAATAGTTCTCTTAAGTTCATCAAAGGCTAAAATATTTACAAAGTGTTTTGATACATCTACTACAATTCCATCACCAACACATTGCCCTGCTAAAGAAGTTCCTGCTGCTCTGGGAATTAATGTGATTTTGTTTTGTGTTGCAAACTCAATTAAAACTTGAAGATCTTTTTTGTTTTTAGGGTAGACAACTGCTAATGGTATTTTTCTGTATACAGATGCGTCGGTTGCATACAATAACTTGTGTAAATCATCATATAAAAGTCTTCCTGATAATTTTTTTTGAAGATTTTGTAATCTTTTTTTATCAATCATAATCTACATTTGAACATTTTGATCTTCTCGAAATTGACTCGGAATATCGTTCTTGTTTTCATCTAACATCTCACGCAAATCTATTTCAATCCCTCTGGAAATAGAAGATATAGGAACATCATTCGGGCCACCTTCAAACGGATTTTCGCCAATTCTAGCCATGCGTTCCATAATATGGAATGCCCATGACACACAGGCGCAAAATGGAACAGATAGCCATATAAAATAACTTCCTACAGTAGGGTGATCAATTATGATATATTTAGCAATATCAGCAAATTCAGAAATAATACCAAAAGGAAGCAACACAACAAATAATTTCACCAAATAATAGGCTAAACTTGCATATTGCCTTGGATATGGGAAATTTTTAATTCTTTCAGATTTTCCTTGATGCGTAAATAATTCTTCCAATACATTTTCTAATTCTAAAAAAGAAAATTCCCAAATAATTCCTTTTTCTTTTAACTTTCCTATATGTCTTGACTGTAGATAAAGAATAGCAGATTGCCTATTGCTTTTACTCAGCACATATTTTTCTTCTTTGGGTGATAAATACAACATCAGATTGTCTTCTAAGGTTGATATTTTTTCTGGAATATGCAGTAACTCTGCCCACTTTCTGTTGCTTCTAGAAAGGTGAGAAGTTTCCCAAGATTTGCGTTGTCTCATTGCATAACGCAAGGCAGTCAACCAAGCAATATGTCGATAGATTAAAACTCTTTTTTCTTCTTTAATGTTTTCAAAATCAATAGGAGTTATAGCATATTGATTGTTGACCATCTCTTGAACTTTCATACCCAAAGTTCTAGAGGTATTTACGATACTTCCCCATATTTTACGACTTTCCCATATTCTATCATAAGCTGCATTATTTTGGAATCCAACCATAAAAGCTACAGCAGTACCAATTAAAGCAACTGGTGTCCATGGGACATCTAAAAAAGTAAAATTAAGAACTTCATATAAAAAAGTTATGAGTCCTGCATAAACTAAAAAAATAATAGTTTCTCCAATAGACCAGAGAAACATGTCTTTTACTGAATATCTTTTTTTAGTAAGCATATAGATAATTATATACCAAAAATAAGGTTTTACAATGAGGTTATGAAGCGTATTTGTTGAAAGTTGAAAGGCGTGCTTTTTTCTTAAAGATACTGTTATAGTTTGATGATATTTTATCTAATAAACAAAATAAGTATCATAATTTTCAATTATTAATTATATTTGTTTGAAATCAAATTTAACAATCCAATGAAGAAAATAATCTTAGCTTTTTTGTTCCTAACATTTTCATTTTCAATATCTGCACAAATCGTAGATTTAAATTATTATGTTCCTTCTGATGAAAAATACGATGGTCAGATTCCAACTCCAAAAGAAATTATAGGGCATGAAGTCGGAGAGTGGCATATTACTCATGACAAATTGGTAACATATATGAAGGCAATTGCCAAGGCTTCAAATAGGATTACTATAGAAGATAGAGGAAAAACATTTGAAGGAAGGCCCCTATTGTTATTAACGATTACTTCTCCAGAGAATCACCAACGTATTGATAAAATTAGAGAACAACATATAAAGGCAACTAATGATGCTTCTGTTGATGTTTCTAAGGATCCAATTATTGTGTATCAAGGGTATTCAATTCATGGAAATGAACCCAGTGGTTCTAATGCTTCTTTAGCTATAGCTTATTATTTAGCTGCTTCATTAAGTGACGCTACAGAGAATTTATTACAAAATACTGTGATTTTATTTGATCCATCTTTTAATCCAGATGGTTTACAACGTTTTGCTTATTGGGCAAATACAAATAAAAGTAAAAATATTAATCCAGATTCGAATGATCGAGAGTACTTTGAGGTATGGCCTAGAGGAAGAACTAATCATTATTGGTTTGATATGAATAGAGATTGGTTGCCAGTACAATTACCAGAATCTAGAGCAAGAATAGCATCATTTCATAAATGGTTACCAAATATTTTAACAGATCATCATGAAATGGGATCGAATTCTACGTTCTTTTTTCAACCTGGAATTCCTAGTAGAACTCACCCTTTAACCCCTCAGAAAAATCAAGACTTAACAAAAGAGATTGGAGCCTATCATGCAAAAGCATTCGATAAAATAGGATCACAATATTACTCTGAAGAAAGTTATGACGATTTCTATTATGGCAAAGGATCTACTTTTCCAGATATTAACGGAGGTATTGGTATTTTATTTGAACAAGGTAGTTCTAGGGGCCATGCTCAAGAAACTTCAAATGGTATACTAACTTTTCCATTCACGATAAGAAATCAATATACAGCAGCAATGTCAACTTTAAAGGCTGCAAAAAATATGCGTGTAAAAATCTTACAATACCAACAAAATTTTTACGAGAAGTCAAGAAAAGAGTCATCCAAAGCAAAAGCAATTGTTTTCGGTGACCACAAAGATGCTGCAAAAAGTTATCATCTAGCAGAAGTCTTAAAAAGGCATCAAATAGCTATCCATGAGCTTAAATCAGATTTCAGAGCAAATGGCAAACAGTTTAAAAAAGAATACAGCTATATTGTTCCTATGAACCAAAAAAATCAACGATTGGTAAAAGCAATGTTTGATGAAAGAAAAATTTTTCAGGATAGTTTATTTTATGATGTTTCTGCTTGGACGTTTAATCATTCTTTTGGAGTAGATTATGCAGAAAATGTTTCATTAAGTAATGCAGGTCCTGAAATTAAAACATTAGATTTTAAAAAAGGAATTGTTAGTAAAAACAGTACTGTTGGTTATTTGATGCCCTGGAATGAGTATTATACTCCTAAAGCACTAAATGCAATATTACAAAAAGGTCTGCGTGCAAAAGTATCAATGAAAAATTTCAAAAATGGAGGAGTTTCTTATGATTATGGAACCATTCATATTCCTGTTCAAAATCAGAAGTTAAACAGCCAAGAATTATATAATTTCTTAAGTGAAGTAGCTAAGGAAAGTCATTTAAAAATTGATGGGGTAACCACTGGTTTAAATGACGGGATAGATTTAGGAAGTAATAATTTTAAAAATATAAACCTTCCCAAGGTAGCTATGTTGGTTGGTAGTGGTGTGAATGTAAGTGATCCTGGAGAAATTTGGCATTTATTTGATCAACGATATGATATGCATGTGACCAAATTAGATCTGATATATTTTAATCGTATAGATATTAGTAAATACAATGTCTTAATAGCCCCAAATAGTCGAAATTTAGATAAAAAATCTATTGAAAAATTACAATCATGGGTTCGTAATGGAGGAACTCTAATAGGGTATAGAAGCGCTGTTAAATGGTTAAATACGAATAAATTTATTAACATAGAGTTTGAGAAGTCTAATAATGACTCTATAAAGGAGGTTTCTTTTGAAGCAAAATCTTTAAAAAATGGAGCACAAGTAATAGGTGGTGCTATTTTTGAGGCATCTATAGATAGATCACATCCTATAAATTTTGGATATAAGAATGATAAAATAGCTATGTTTAGAAATACAACCCTTTTTATGAGAGCAGATAAAAAAAGCTATAACAATCCTATTCAGTATACGAATGACCCATTATTAAGTGGTTATATTTCAAAAGAAAACACAAAGGTGATTAAAAATACAGTTCCCTTTAAAGTTCAACCTTTAGGAAGAGGTAGGGTTATCGTTTTTACAGACAATACTAATTTCAGAGCTTTCTGGTACGGAACCAATAAGTTATTAATGAATGCTATTTTCTTTGGAGATATAATGTAAATAAAAAAGATAACTAAAGTCGGGTATTTAGTGTGAAATTTCCTGACTTTAGTTTTTATAATATCAATAATGTAACAAAATATAGAAATATATGTCTAACAATCTTTCTTAAACTATGAGTTTTTTTCGTGTTTTATTGGCAATTTTTTTTCCACCATTATCAGTAATTGATAAAGGATGTGGCTCTTTTTTTATTATTCTATTATTAACACTTTGTGGATGGATTCCTGGAGTTATAGGAGCTTTGGTTATCTTAAACAATCCAAAGAATTAAGAAACTTGTTCCCCTTTTTTTATTTTTTTAGATGCTTGTAATAAGACAACATTATCATTTTGATTGTACACTCCTAAAACAAGACATTCACTCATGAAATTAGCAATCTGTCTAGGCTTAAAATTAACAATAGCACTTACTTGTTTATTTAATAATTCGTTTTTGGTGTATAAGTCTGTGATTTGAGCACTTGACTTTTTTATTCCTAAATCACCAAAATCTATTTGTAATTTATAAGCAGTTTTTTTGGCTTTAGGAAAGTCGCTAACCTCTATAACAGTTCCTATTCTAATATCTACCTTTAAAAAATCTTCAAATGATGCTTCTTTTACCATTTTTATTTTTTTGAAATTAGTTTCCGTATCACCCAAAGGGGACCTATTAATAGAAATTGTAAATCTTTTGCAAATGAAGGTTTTTTACCCTCAATATGATGTCCGTAGAATTGTCCAATCCAAGCAATTATAAATATGATTAATGACGCATACAATAAGTTGACTTGATTACTCAACCAAAAATTCCCAAGAATAGCCATAAAAATAAAGAAAAACATTTGAACAAAATACCAAAAGCCCAATCGTAGATAAAAAATTGAAATAAAAATTCCAACCACTACCGCCCAATTTTCTAATAATGGGTTGTTCATTCCGATGGTATCCTCTAAATATGAAGATGGAACACTCATTAGAAGACCTATAACGCTAAAAAAGATAGGAGGTACACATAAGTAGTGAATAAATTGATTTGTTGAATTCTGATGACTTACAGCATATTCATCAAACCATTCTTTAGCAGTTTTCATATATTATATTTTAATTTCTTTTTTTTATATTTTATACACATTAATAAATATACTGATTTTTAATTTAGAGTTTGAAAAAGTAAATATTTGAATGAAAATGAAAAGTATTTTATAAATCAGACAGATTCATTAAACTTTTATTAAATTTAAAAGTCTAAAATTAAAATATTATTCAGAATGAACTATAAAACATCTTTTTTAGCTACTTTTCTAATTATCAGTTTTCTATTTTATAACTGTGATTCATCTACTGAAACGAATGAGCCTACTGATATTACCGAAGATATTGATGATACGGAACCAGTACTGTCTACCTCTCCTAATATATTATTGATCATCGCTGATGATTTTGGAAAAGATGCGACACCTAATTATACTGAAGGAAGTATCAAGCCTACTATGCCAAATTTAGAAAGTTTGATTTCTTCAGGAATAACTTTTGATAATCTTTGGTCGTATCCAGTATGCACACCAACGAGAGCTTCTATATTAACCGGTAAATATGGTCTTAGAACAGAAGTGTTACAAGTAGGAGATCAGATCTCTACTAGCGAAACCTCTATTCAAGAATATTTAGATATCAATACTCAAAATGAGTATGCTACAGCTCTTATTGGAAAGTGGCATTTATCAAATAATGCTCAAGATCCTTCATCTATGGGTATTGATTATTTCGCTGGATTACTGCAGGGAGGAGTTCAGTCATATACAAATTGGAATCTGGTAGAAAATGGACAATCAACAACTTCCTCAGAATATACAACTACAAAATTTACTGATTTAGCTATTAATTGGGTGGAAGATCAAACAAAACCGTGGTTTTTATGGTTGGCTTACAACGCGCCTCATACCCCTTTTCATTTAGCACCATCAAATTTACATTCACAAGGAAATTTACCTTCAGATGATGGTTCTATAGATGCAAATCCATTGCCTTATTTTTTATCAGCTGTGGAAGCTATGGACCACGAAATGGGAAGATTATTAAATAGTTTAACACCTGAAGAAATAGCGAATACTATCATTATTTTTATTGGTGATAATGGAACCCCAAATAGAGTTACGCAATTACCTTATGTTACCATGAGATCTAAAGGTTCTATCTACCAGGGTGGTATTAATGTTCCCATGGTTATATCTGGCTTGGGAGTAAATAGAATGGGAGAGCGAGAAGCTGCATTAATTCATACAACAGATTTATTTGCTACAATAGCAGAAATATCAGGAGTTTCTATTCAGGAGATTAACAATAGTAAAAGTTTCTATGATTTATTATCAAACTCTAATGCAACTAAAAGAGAGTTTGTTTATACAGAACGTTCTCAAAATGGAGTAAGTTATGCTATTAGAAATTCTAGTTATAAATTAATTGTTCACGAAAACGGTGGTCAAGAATTTTTCAATTTATTTGTAGATCCTTATGAAACAAATGACTTAATTGGCACTACTTTGAGTTCTTCGGCATCATCTGCAAAAATTGATTTAGAACTTGAGGCAATTAACATTAGAATGTGATTTCATGGAACTTTACACGTTTATAATTGAAGCTACTTAACGATAGTTTAAGGTAGTATGTCTGTGAACTCTACGGGTTTTTTTATATGACTTCCTGACTTTCTTTTTTTCATTTTTTGTAGTTCTTTTTCACCAAAGGTTAATCGATCTCCATGATAAAGAATTCTCCATATTTTTCCTTTTTTAGATTCTGAAATATATAAAGATCCATCTGGTCCTTCTGCTAACCCCATTGGTCTATATTTAGCATCACTCATTATTTTCACCACATCTGTTCCCGTAAATCCATCAGCAAAAACTTCCCATTTATTCACTGGTTTTCCATTTTTAAAAGGAATAAAAGCAACAATATAACCTGCTTGTGGATATGGACTTCTATTAGTGGACCCATGAAAGGCAACAAAAGCACCATTTTTATATCGTGCTGGAAATTGTTCACCTTTATAAAATAATAAATCATTAGGAGCCCAATGAGCTGGAAGTCCCATGATCGGATCTGTATATCCTTTTGCCTCAATTTTCCCATCACCACCATATTCTGGAGCTAACATTCTTTTGTCTTTAAAATGATCATAGTAGGTGTAAGGCCAACCAAAATCATCATTCTGCTTAATGACCATGAATTCTTCGGCTGGTAATATAGAATTTTCCCATTTACTAAAATAATTTGGAGCATGGTTGTGAAGATAATCTCTACCATGGTTCACAGCATATAAGTTATCATCGTTATCATTCCAACTTAGACCAACAATACTTCTAAGGCCCGTAGCAAAAAGAGTACCATCTTTCTGTGTTTGGTTTAATTTATTTTCGTCAAACTTCCAAATTCCACCTAAAATATTTAACTGCGAACATGGGTTTTCTCCTCTCACAATTGAGTTTGAGCTGTTCATTTTTGAATTCTGATCTTCACAAGCATTTGTTGGCGCACTAAAAGTCACATACATACTTCCTTTTTTATCAAAAGCTAATGATTTTGCATTGTGCCATCTTATTGGGTAACGATCAGTAAGTATTACTTCTGGTTTGCCCTCAGGAACTAATTTATCAGGTGTTAATTTTTGTCTGTATACCACTAGCTCAGAACTAAAATATAGATAGCCATTGTGAATCCTCATTTCTGTAGCAAAACTTCCATCGTTTGGATAGTCTCCAAAACGTTTAAAGATGTCCATTTTCCCATCATTATTTGTATCTCTTAGAGCAATGTTACCAAGTTTACCTGTTTCTATTCTTAATTTTACATATACGTCACCATTATTATTAACAGCTAAATGTCTTGATCTACCAACACTGTCTGCTACAACTAATGCACCAAAACCATCAGGTAAAAACAACCCTCCATTATCTAGATCAGCTTTTGTTGTTAGTTGTTTTATTGGTTCTTTAATAGTTTCTTTTTGAGGAGTTGTTTTCTCCATATTTATTATTTCTTTCTTACAAGAACAAAATAGTAATAAAAAAAAAAATATTGTGGTACTGAGGCTTTTCATGTTCATAAAATTAAAGAAATATATCAATCAATTGTAAAAGTATGAATTTTTTAGAAGCGGTATTTTAATTTTAAAGAAGTATAATAATTAATTGGATTTCCTGGGTAATAATATCTGGGTTTGTTTCCACCAAAGCTTCCAGCATTTATTAATAACATTGAGGCATATTTACTATTAGTAACATTATTAATTCCTAAAAAAATATTGAATTGAAATTTTTTATTTTCACTTGATTGATAGCCTATTTTTGTATTTAAAAGTTGGTACTCTTTAGAATAAATTGAATTATCATCCCTTAAAGGTATTTTTCCAACAAAATTGTAATTAACAGAAGCATAAAATCCATTGAATGTCTCTAAACCTATAATAGTGTTGTAAGTACTTTTAGGAACACCCGTTAATTCATTGTTAGAATAATCATTAAAATCATCTACAAACTCCTTAAAATTAAACTTGTTGTAGGTAAAAGAATGGGTGCTAAATAAAATAATATTTTCATTTTTTATTAAATCTTGCTTTAGTGTGATTTCAAATCCTTTATATTGGGTTTTTCCAGCATTAATACCAATATATTCATCAGTATTGGTTCTTTTTGCTACCAACAAATTTTTAACATTCATTCTGTAAATTGAAATGTCATAATACAGTGTGTTTTTAAATAGTTCACCTCTGCTTCCAATCTCATAATTCCAGCCACTTTCTGGCTTTATATTAGGATTAATTAAACCATCGGGTAATAAAGTTTCTTCTAAAGTAGGAGGTGAGAATCCATGACTTATAGAGCTATAAAACATTGTATTAAGAGAGTTTTTGTATACAATACCAAACTTAGGTGATACCATTGTTTTAAAAGAGTAGTTGCCAGAAAAATTTCTAAGGGTATCTATGATATTATCATTTAAATAATAATAAGTTTTGTTTAGATTTAATCCAAAAGTATAGTGAATTTTTTCTGAAAAAGTATATTTGGAATCTAAAAAAAGATTAAAATAAGTTCGTCTTTCTTTAAAGCTACTGATTAGCTCACCTTGAATATTGTCTGATTCACTAGTGATTGTATTGTAGAGGTTTTCAAATGTTTGATATGAATTATTATCATTAAATAATTCACCTCCAATGGTCCAATTTAATTGTTTTTTAAAAAGTGTTGTATTTTTAATAATTCTTGTTCTTAAGCCAATACCATTGGTAGTTTCTTTTAATACATTAAATGGTCTGGGTTCGTATGAATTTAAAAAAGAACTAAATATACTAGTATTTTGACTTGTTTTAGTGCTGTATTTATGTTGCCAAGATAAACCAAATAAGCCTTTTGTATATTCTTCGAAACCTTTTGACTGATTCCATGTAAAAGCTGCTGATTCTGGACTTTCATTATAGTCATCTTCATTTAACGAACTAGGAATAAAAGCTTTTAATTTAGATATGTTTCCAATAAAAGAAAGTTTGTCTTTAGAACTGATAAAGTGATTCGAAGCTACAGTTATTACTTGCCTATCTGTTTTATTATTATCTCTATACCCATTGGAGTGTAAATTAGAATATGTCAATTTTGTGCTATTTTTAGAGTCTCCAATAGCTGCTTGCATTAAATATTTCTGTAAGCCATAAGAACCAAAAGTATATTCACTTTCGACTATAGATTCATTAAATTGACCTTTTGATGGTATCAATTGAATCGTTCCGCCTAGACCAGCTCCATATATACTGGAAGATGGACCTTTTAAAATTTCAATTCTTCCCAGAGAATTTATTTCTATGTCTTCTATTGTTGATATACCAGAACCATTTGTGAGTGGAATATCTTCGTAATAAGCTCTAATTTTACTTGTACTGTAAGCGCTTCTAGAGCCGATACCTCGTATTGTAATTCTATTCGTAGAAAATGTGCCGCTATGCATAAAAACACCTGCAATAGTGTTTAAAACAGGAGCCATGTCTATGGCATTATTTAGCTCAATGTCTTTTTTAGTAAGTACAGAAATAGCTGAAGGTATGTTTTGTATTTTATTTTTAAAATTATTAGAGACAATAATAATCTCATTTAAATTTTCTGTAATCGCAACAAGTTGTACTATGGTTAATTTTTCAGTTATGTTGATTTTTCTACTGATATAACCTTCTTTAGAAAAAAGATATACATCAGTACTTGGGAGTGTAAATTGACCTTTTTTATTTGTTTTAGTAGAAAAAGAGCCATCAATTTTTGATACAGAAACATTGGAAATTTTAATTTTATTTTCCTGATTTATTACTTTTCCGTCAATTTTTTGGGCAAATAAATTAAAAGAGTTTAAAATTAAAATAAGTATAAAATAACGAAATTTCATGGATTGATGGTGATTAGTAATATTAGGGTTTAAGTGATCTAATAAAGATATTATATTTTAAAATTAAAATATAATTTTTTAAAAAGCTCTCGAATTTCGAGAGCTTTTTAAAATGAGTATAGAGTAAATTATTTATTTAACATCCATTAATTCTACATCAAATATTAAGGTAGCATTCGGAGGAATTACTCCACCAGCACCACTTTCTCCATAAGCTAGATTAGAAGGAATCACAAAACGAGCTTTGTCTCCTACTTTTAATAATTGAATACCTTCATCCCAACCAGCAATAACCTGACCTACTCCAACAGGAAAGTCTATTGGTTGCTTTCGTTTATAGGAAGAATCAAACACAGTACCATCCAATAGTTGTCCTTTGTAGTGAACAGAAACATTGGCTCCTTTAGTAGCTTTCTTTCCTTCACCTTTTTGCAAAATTTCATAACGTAACCCACTAGGAGTTTCGGCATAACCTTTGGCAACAGCATCTAACGTTTCTTGTTGTTTTTTCTTTTCTTCCTCTTCACGTTTTTCTCTGGACCCCTCAAAAGTTCTAAAAGCTTCTACTGCGTTGTAGGCTTCAGCATCAGTTCCAACACGAATAATTTCTATAGACATATCATCTCCTTGTGCAACTTGATCTACTACATCTTGTCCTTCTACAACATTTCCAAAAACGGTATGCTTTCCATCCAACCAAGAAGTTTCTATGTGTGTGATGAAAAATTGTGAACCATTGGTTGCAGGACCTGAATTTGCCATCGATAATTTCCCTGGTGCATCATGCTTTAAGTCGGGATGAATTTCATCATCAAATTGGTAACCCGGACCTCCAGTTCCAGTACCTAGAGGGCATCCTCCTTGAACCATGAAATCTGGAATTACTCTATGAAATTTTAGACCATCATAATACGGTGTTCCTTGTTCTTTTATACTATTTTCAAGATTTCCCTCTGTTAAGGCAACAAAGTTACCTACAGTACCTGGAGTTTTTTCATATTCTAAACTCACTAAAATAGCTCCTTTTGGAGTTGTGAATTTTGCATAGATTCCGTTGTTCATTTTATTAAATTTAATTATAAATCAGTTAATTATTATAAAACACTTCAATTATAGTTAGTGTTATTTTTTTGCATTTAAAATAGATAAACCATAAGTCAATCCAATGTTTATATTTGATGAATTTACATTTCCATAGGGTGAAACCATCTGTCCGCCAGCAATATTAAGTGTGAAATCATTATTAATATGATAATTTATTCCTGCAGTTGGTCTTACTAATATACCTTCTCCAGAATCTATCCTTCCGCCACCTGCAACACCAAGGCCAACCTCTAAGAAAGAAGAGAATTTATTGTTAAAAAATCGATTACTTTTTATGCCAAAACCAAATAGACCATGAGCATAGCCTCCAGATTTCCCTTCATATGCAAAGGATGCTTCACCTGCTATATAAAATTGTTTGGTGATGTCGTAGTATATTTTTAAAGCAATTAATTGTAAATCACTGTCGGGAATTCCAAATTTGGCAACATCAAAATATGTTTGGTTTTGAACACCAACCTGAATACCCTGTGTTTTAATATAGGAAACTTTTTCTTTTGTAAATGGATCCGAAAGACCACCACTTAATCCATAATATTTTAAACTAACTCCAGCAGTGTAAGCCTCAAAAGTTCCTCCTATAGAACGATGATAGCCACCATGAGCACTTAGTCCAAATGAATTTGTAACCTTAAAATCTGCACCTACACTTGGATACATGGTCAATCCATTCTCTGGATAAATTCTACCACCTGCAGCACCAATTCCAAATTTACCAAATAGATTAATTTTTTTTGAAGAGATAAAGTTTGTACCTACTCCAAAAAATAAATCCATAAATCCAGCAACTAAACCTTTATACATTGCATCTGTATGAACATAGACAAAGGTGTTTTCTGACAAATAACGTTGATATTCGAAACCTAAAAGGGATAAAGTATTATCAACTGGGGCATAGTCCTGGGTAGCGTCTTTTCTAGAATTACCGACTGGATAGAGAAAATCAAAGGTTACTTGTTGTACGCTTTTTACAGCAGGCTGTTTCAAACTTTTTTCTTTTAAACTCTCGTTTATAGTGAACTTCTTTTGAGCATCAGAATAGCTTTTAAATTTTAAAACACTTGGAATTTCAATAAAAAACGAAATATTGTCATTTTTAATAATTCCAGTAAAAAAATTCACCTGTCCATATTGTACACCAAAAGAATAATTGTTTTTTTTATACTGTAAACCAATATTGGGATAGAGTATGCCACCGCCATTGACTAGGGATCTATAGCCACCGCCACCACCAAAGTGAATATTAGCATCAAAATATAAATTTTCGTAGAGTTTTTTGTTTATACCTAAATGAACTCCTAAAGTAAATAAACCGCCTTGATCTCCAGTAATAGCAGTATGCATACCAGCTCCAGTATACAACCAATTTGTTATAGGAATATTATAGTTTAAACCAATTAAACTCATTTTAGACTCAAGATCGTAAGTTACTTTATCTGAGGGCATGTCAACTAAAGTATAGTTGAGTCGAATAGCATTATTAAGTTTTTTAAATGTAAATTTTTTTGTTGAGTTATCAGTTTGTGAATACATTTGAAAACTCATGAAACAAATGATATATAGCAGGTTTTTTTTCATATTAAATTTTATTGAAATTCACTTGTAAAATGAAGTTTTACAGTCGGATATTTGCTTTGTGTCATCTGAATGGTAAAAGCAGAGTCAGCTAAAAACACCAATTGACCTTGCTTATCTTTTGCTAAATAACGTTGTTTTACCCTTTTAAATTCTTTAAACTCGTCACTTTTATCATCTTCAGCTTCTATCCAACATGCTTTATGAACATGAATATTTTCATAACTACATTTTGCACCGTATTCATGTTCTAGTCTATACTGAATTACTTCGTATTGAAGTGCGCCGACAGTTCCTATAATTTTACGACCATTCATGCCTAGTGTAAATAATTGAGCAACACCTTCGTCCATTAGTTGATCTAAACCTTTAAATAATTGTTTAGACTTCATAGGGTCTGCATTATTTACATAACGAAAATGCTCAGGAGAAAAACTAGGAATTCCTTTAAAATTTAATTTTTCACCTTCAGTTAATGTATCACCAATTTTAAAACTTCCAGTATCGTGAATACCCACAATATCCCCAGGAAATGATTCGTCTACAATTTCTTTTTTTTCTGCAAAAAAAGCATTTGGACTAGAAAATTTTACTTTTTTACCATTTCTGACATGTAAGTAAGGAGAATTTCTTTTAAAAGTTCCAGAAACAATTTTTATAAAAGCCAACCTATCCCTGTGTTTAGGATCCATATTTGCATGAATTTTAAAAACAAATCCTGTCATTTTTTCTTCTTTAGAATCTACAAGTCGTTCTTCAGCTTTTTTAGGCAATGGAGAAGGAGCAATTTCAATAAATGCATCTAGAAGTTCTTTAACACCAAAATTATTTAAAGCAGAACCAAAAAACACAGGTTGTAATTTTCCATCTAAATATTCTTGTTGATTAAAGTTGGGATAAACTTCTTCTATTAGCTCTACTTCTTCTCGTAATGTATCTGCGGCAGTTTCTCCAATAATTTCATCTAATTGAGAATTTGACAAATCATCAAATTCTAGTCCTTCTGAAATTGATGTTTTGTTATCACCAGAAAATAGATTTAATTTCTTTTCCCAGATATTATAAATTCCTTTAAAATCATACCCCATTCCAATAGGGAAACTCATTGGGGTAACTCTCAATCCTAATTTTTGTTCAACTTCATCTAATAAATCAAAAGCATCTTTACCTTCCCTATCTAACTTATTTATAAAAACGAGCATTGGAATACTTCTCATTCTACATACTTCAACTAATTTTTCAGTTTGAGGCTCAACCCCTTTGGCAACGTCAATCACAACAATGACACTATCTACCGCAGTTAAAGTTCTAAAAGTATCTTCAGCAAAATCTTTGTGACCTGGTGTGTCTAAAATATTTATTTTTTTATCATTATAAATGAAAGCTAAAACAGAGGTTGCCACAGAAATTCCACGCTGACGCTCAATTTCCATAAAATCTGAAGTTGCACCCTTTTTAATTTTATTATTTTTTACTGCACCAGCTTCTTGAATTGCGCCACCAAATAGTAGTAACTTTTCGGTTAAAGTAGTTTTTCCAGCATCTGGGTGGGATATAATTCCAAAAGTTCTTCTTCGTTCTATTTCTTTTAAAAAGCTCATCTACAAAAATTGATGTGCAAAGGTACGTTTTATTCTAAAATTTTAGAATTGTAGATTATAAATACTTGCTTGTTAAACAATTTTTAATATGTTATTTTTATACCTTGACAAAAATTATTTAAAAATGAGAAGCCTTGTAACCATTTGTTGTTCGATTTTGTTTTTTGGATGTAATTCTGTCATTTCTCAAAATATCAAATTAACAGATTTAGAGTCTAATCAGGTAAGAGCAAATTACGTTGATTTAGATAATAATAAAATTGAAGTATCTTCATTTAAAGGAAAGAAAGTTTTAATCAATTATTGGGCAACTTGGTGTGGGCCATGTATTCAAGAAATGCCATCTTTATTAAAAGCTCAGGAAATTTTAAAATCAGATAATTATGTTTTTTTATTAGTTTCGGATGAAGGGATTAATAGAATTTCTAAATTTAAAGATCGTAAAAATTATAATTTCACTTATTTGAAATCAACTACATCATTGGCTTCTATGCGTATCTTTTCCTTACCTACCACAGTTGTTTTTAATGAGGATGGTAAAAAAGTAAAAACAACGGTTGGTGCTATTGAATGGGACTCTAAGCAAATGATAAAAAAATTAAAAGCATTTTAGTATGAAAAATAGTATAGTACTAATTATTTTGACTTTTTTAATTTCTTGCTCAAAACAGGAGGTTATTACTGAAAATATTCAATTTTCATTTGGTAAAAACAATGCAGAACCTAATTTGGTATCTAAAGATGGCAATTTAACACTCTCTTGGATTTCATCTGAAGTAGATCAAGAAGCTGTGTTGTATTACAGTCAGTTTAAAGATAAAAAATGGAAACCACCTGTTCGTGTAACTTCTGGTTCCGATTGGTTTGTAAATTGGGCTGATTTCCCCGCAAATGCTATCAATGGAGATTTAATCTTAACTAGTTACTTGAGAAAGTCAGCTTCTGGTACTTATACATACGATGTAGTTTTAAATTTAGAAACACTTTCTGGAGAAAAAATAAAAGAAAATTTTTTATTGAATACTGATGGAATTCAAGCCGAACATGGTTTTGTAAGTATGATTCCTACAAATGAAAAAGGGTTTTTTATTACCTGGTTAGATGGAAGAAATACAATAGAAGATACTGAACAAGGTCATCACAAAGCAATGACTATCCGATTTGCTGAAATCACCAATACTGGAGAGATTTTAAATGAAAGTGAATTAGATGCTGCTACTTGTGATTGCTGCCAAACATCTATTGCCATGACAAATGATGGTCCTATAGTTGTATATAGAGATAGAAGTGAGGAAGAGTTTAGAGATATATATAGTACTAAATACGTTAATGGAATTTGGCAAATTCCCACGCCTGTTCATCTTGACGGGTGGAAAATAAATGGATGCCCTGTGAACGGTCCAAAAGTAGTTGCAAACTCAACTAATTTAGCAGTTGCATGGTTTACAGCCGCAAATGGCAAGCCCTTGGTAAATATTTCTTTTTCAACATCTAATGGAGACACATTTAATCCTCCAATGCAATTGAACGATTTAGATGCAATCGGTAGAGTAGATGTAGCTTTTTTAAATCCAAAAGAAGTTTTGGTTAGTTATATGGAAGTGGATGATATTGGAACTTATCTAAGAGTTAAAAAAGTTTCTATTGACGGTCAAGTATCTAAGCCATTTACGATATCTGAAATAGACGGTGGTAGAAACACCGGAGTTCCTCAATTAGAAATTATGAATGATGAGGTTTTTATTGTTTGGACTGTTTCTGATAATGGTATGAACCAGTTAAAATCAGTAAAGTTTAGTTCAGAAAATATTTAAATTATGATGTTTTTATATAAAAATTAAAATTTATATTCAATTTTATATAACTATTTGAGTGCTGTTGCTTTAATAAAAACTTCTTTTAATGGCCATTCCTTTTTATCAGTTGTTAGTCTAGAAATCTTTTCCATAGTTTCAAACCCATCAATTATCTCTCCAAAAATAGTATGCTCTCCATCTAAATGATGACTTCCTCTTTTGTCTTGAATCATGTAAAATTCGAATGGAGAAGAAGTTTTTGTAGGGTTATTTTCCCATTGTCTAGCTGCAGCCAGAGCACCATATTTATGCTTTCTGTGTCTTTTTATTTCTGCTGGAATTCTGTAGTTATATTTTATTCTTAATTTTCTTGTGATTGGATGGTCTGAATTCCCTCCTTGTACTATAAAGTCTGGCACAATTCTATGAAAAGTAGTTGTGTTAAAATATCCAGTTTTAGTTAAGAAAATAAAACTGGCTCTGTGTAAGGGAGTTTCTTGGTATAGTTTAATTTTAATAGTACCTAATCGAGTTTCAAATAAGACAGTAGCTTCTTTATTGAGTTTTCCATAAGCTTTTAAAAATGGGATAACATTTGTCCTATTAATTGTATCAGTTCCTTTTTGTAAGATTATTTCAACATCTTTTTCTGTAGTCTTTTTTTTTACTAGTGGGACTGTTTTTATACCTGTTTTTTCTTGTTGCTGACAACCAAAAAAACAAAGTAAGGAATAACTGAGAAAAATAACAATGTATTTTGATATTTTAAGCATAAGACAAATATAGATATTAGATTTTTTAAATGATTTTAAACGAATATTAATATGTGAAAATCTAAAATTCAATCGGTTCATTTTTGTATTTTTGTTTCTAGAATAAGAATAAATGGAAGAGAATGTAATTTTGGTAGATGAGCAAGACAATCAATTAGGTCTTATGCCAAAAATGGAAGCACATGAAAAGGCTGTTCTCCACAGAGCTTTTTCAGTATTTATATTTAATAAAAAAGGAGATTTAATGTTGCAACAGAGAGCTGCACATAAATACCACTCTCCATTATTATGGACAAATACATGCTGTTCTCATCAACGAGACGGCGAATCTAATATAGCCGCAGGAAAGAGACGCCTTGAGGAAGAAATGGGTTTTAAAACCGATTTAAAAGAGGTGTTTTCATTTGTTTATAAAGCCCCTTTTGACAATGGTTTAACAGAACATGAATTAGATCATGTCATGGTTGGCGCTTTTAGTGGAAAGCCACAAATTAATATAGATGAAGTTGCATCCTATAAATGGATGTCTCTAGAAGCTGTTAAGAAAGATATAGAACTTAACCCCAATCTATATACCTCTTGGTTTAAAATTATTTTTAAAGAATCATATAAAAAACTTACAGATGCCCAAAATAACAGGATATAGAAAAGCACATTTTAATGCAGCACACAGATTATACAAACAAGATTGGTCTGATGAAAAAAATCTAGAAATTTTTGGAAAATGTAGCAATCCTAATTTTCATGGTCATAACTATGAAATTATTGTAGCAGTAACGGGTGAAATAGATCCTGAAACAGGCTATGTTTTTGATTTAGGAATATTAAAAAAATTGATTAAATCTGAAATAGAAGATGCTTTTGATCATAAGAATCTAAACATAGAAGTAGCCGAATTCAAAACCTTAAACCCTACAGCAGAAAACATCTGTGTTATATCTTATAATAAGTTAAGGAAGCATTTGCCTAAATCTCTAGAGTTGGAAGTTACATTGTATGAAACACCAAGAAACTTCGTTAGTTATTCAGGAGATTAATCACCTTTATTTTTTTAAATCATCGTACATGTTCAACGAAATTAAAATAAATCAGTTTTTAAAATTTGATCCAATACTAAAAGATAAGATTTGGGGAGGTAGCAAACTATCAAGTTTGTTAGGTAAAAAATCTACAAGAGATGATATTGGTGAAAGTTGGGAAATATCAGATGTAGAAAATGACACGTCGATTGTATCTAATGGAGCTTTAAAAGGAGTCGATTTAAAGGAGTTAATAGCTAAGTTTAAAGGTGGTCTAGTAGGTGAGAAAATTTACAAACATTTTGGTAAAAAGTTCCCATTACTTATTAAGTTCATTGATGCAAAAGAAGCATTAAGTATTCAGTTACACCCTCATGATGACCTTGCGAAAAAACGTCATAATTCTTTCGGAAAAACAGAAATGTGGTATGTAATGCAGGCTGATGTAAAAGCAAATTTAATAGTAGGCTTTCAAAAAGATGTTACAAAACAAGAATACACACAACATTTAGAAAACAAATCACTTACCGATATTTTAAACATAGATGAAGTAGGTTCTGGAGATGTGTATTTTATTCCAACCGGAAGAGTTCATGCAATTGGAGCTGGAGTTCTATTGGCAGAAATTCAACAAACTTCAGATATTACCTACCGAGTTTACGATTGGGATCGACAAGATTCTGACGGAAATTTCAGAGATCTTCATACTGAAGAAGCTCTAGATGCCTTAGACTTCACCTCTAAATTATCTTATAAGACCTGTTATTCAAAAGAACAAAATAAACCTTCCGAAATTGTATCATGCCCTTATTTTACTACGAATATAGTGCCAATAAAAGGTGAATTATCTTTTAACCATTCAGAAAAAGATTCTTTTGTTATCTACATGTGTGTAAAAGGAAAAGTGCGTTTTTCTTATGCTGATCAACATGAAGAATTATCAATGGGAGAAACTCTATTAGTGCCAGCTACCATAAATGAATTTATCATTGAATCTAAAGAAGACTCTGAAATTTTAGAGGTCTATATTCAATAATATACAAGCAATGCTTTTTTAATTAATTAGCTAGTAGTCGAAAACCTTAATAAATTATTATTGATAAGAGAGGTACTCAACTAACAATTTATTAACTTTTTTCATTTGTTTTAAAGCTCTATTTGCTTTGATTAGGTAACTAGATTCTATAGCAACAAACATAAAAAGTTTACTTCTGTATTCGTTTGAGAAAATTATTTTTTTGTTATTTTCAATCTCTGTCTTTGTTTTTTTATTGCTTAAATAGGATCTATTAATAATATTAGAATGTAAAATATATAACTCATCTAATAATTTACCATTTACATCTAGTCGGTTATAATGATGTCCGTACACCAATCCAATTTCATGAGAAATCTTATTTACACCAAAGTAAGTTAGTCTTCCACTAGACACTGAGACATCATATGCTGTTGTTGTTCCGAAAAAAGTATTTCCTGAGCCAATATTTCTTGTAATATCAATAAAGTGCTCATAAATAAAAGTTTTTTTTCCATCTAGCATATCCATCAATATTTCACCTTTTGAATTGGAATCGTTATGTTCTTTTATTACTTTCTCTAATTGAATAATATCTTCGTCAAGGTCTTTAATAATACCATTGTAATCCTCAATAAGTCTATTTTTTAGTTGATTGTCTTGTCGCCACTCTTCTATGAAAAACGAAATTGAAATAGCTAGGAAAATCATTAATAATTCAAGGATACTTTTTTTTAAATCTACTTTAAATTTTGTCATTATAAGTCTATTCATTTAGTTTTAGTTCTAATTTTATTATTTCTTAAAATTCAAATGTATGTATTAATTATATGTGAAAAAAATCAACTTACCTATGTAAATAACAGAACTTTATTAATCTATTGGTACTTAAAGTTAAAAAACCTGAAATAAGTATATTTGAAAACAAAATAAATGACTTAATTCAAAATGAATAAATTTTTAAATACATATAAGCATTGTAAAGTAATCGCCTTTGATGCCGACGATACTCTTTGGATAAATGAAACATATTTTAGAGAAGCAGAAAAAAAATTTGCGCAATATTTATTGCCATATGAAACAGCGAGTAAAATAGAACAAGAGCTCTATAAGACAGAAATAAAGAATCTTCAAATATATGGTTATGGAATTAAAGGATTTATGTTGTCTATGGTTGAGTGTGCTTTAAAACTATCTAATTACACTATTCCTCAACAAGTAATAGATCATATTTTAATGATTGGAAAAGATATGATAGACAAACCTATAGAGTTATTAGATGGGGTTGAAGAGGTGCTGAAAAAATTACATGGCAACTATAAGTTAATACTGGCGACAAAAGGTGATTTATTAGATCAAGAAAGAAAATTAGAAAAATCAGGATTATTGCATTACTTTCATCACATAGAAGTTATGAGTGAGAAGAAAGAGGTGGATTATAAAAAATTAATTAAGCACCTAGATATAGAGTCAAGGGATTTATTAATGATCGGTAATTCATTAAAATCAGATGTACTACCACTCATTCAAATTGGTGCTTCAGCGATACATGTTCCTTTTCACACCACTTGGGCTCATGAAGAAGTTTCATTTATAGAAGCTCAAAAATCTAATTATAAAACTGTTCAAAAAATAATAGATATTTTAGCTTTTTTATAAATGAAACAGATAGAGTTAAGTACCTAGAACAGAAAACAACATTTTTAACATTTCAGTAAATTTCCTGCCCCATATTTTTAGTAGCTGTTGAACTAGATGTAACTAAAGCTTGTATTTATTGTTAGCATTATCTTGGGTTTTATTTTTTGGACATAAATAACCTGTATCAGTAAATTTTGAATCAGTTCTAAAGTTAGCATTTGATAAATTCTTACAAAAAGAATAATAGACACATGATGCCTGTTTTAATAATTGTTAATCCTGCATTGATTGAAGGAACTCATATTGGTGAATTTTTTAAAAAGTTTCAAATAGAATTGGATAAAATAGGCTAGATTTGCACACTAAATTAAATAATTATGGCAAGTATTAAGAATTTGAAAAAAGATATCAATTACGTCTTAGGAGATATTATAGATGAATGCTTGGTAACTCTAACAGGGGATACTAAAAACTCTGAAGCTATTGTTGAAGAAGCAATTGTCGTATTTGATGATTTAATTGCAAAAGTAAATGCAAAAGATGTAGAGAATAAAAAAGCACATTTTAAAGCTGTTGAAGCTGAATTAGAAGATCGTGCCGGAAAATTATTAAAAAAAGTAAATAAGTTATAACATTAACTTATTTATCTCCATTAAAAAAACCATTTTAATAAAATAAAATGGTTTTTTTAGTATGTGCATACGAAAAGCTTTTCGTAATCGTTATGTAGTTATAATTATTAAATTACCACTTAATGGCTAGAGCAATGTTTGAGTATTCTAAGACTATTTTAAAAAAAGTAAGTTTTAGTTCAGATTTATTTTACATAGAATTAGAGAAAGCATTGCAAAGATTATTACCACATGAAATAAATGAATTAACAATTTGGTTAAAAGAATATACAAGTAATAAACCAGAATTATACTCATGTATGAGCCTTATAAGCTAAAAATAAAATCAACTATCTTCTATCTTCTACTTTTCTTCTTTTTCTGAGTTTTTCAAATAATTTCTTTTTGAATTCCCTTTCAGCTATTTGAAGTTTTAATATTTTCTCATAAGGTAAAATAGTTGTTAGTCTTGAATAATAGGTAAGATTTTCTTGATGGGCTTTGATTCTTATTTCTTTTATTGAATCAATAATTTTTTTCGCTTTAGATTCACTAATCTCAAGTGAATCTTTTGTAAATGTTTTAGCCGTTTTAATTGAACTTGTTTCCTCTATTCTAAATTTTAAAATTAGTTTTTCATGAGCATTATAGACTGGCCAAAAAATCTCAGCTTCTTTTGCAGATAAGTTTAATTGGTCTGTGATATAAGCTATTTTGTATGCTTTAACACGGATGTTATTTATATTTTTTCTTTTTTGACAATAACTATTGGTACTTAATAAATAAGCTATAAATAGTGTGATAAGTTTTAATTTATTCATTTTTATTCAATTTCAATCATATCTATATCCTGCATAGGAATATCAATACCATTCGCATTTATGTATGTTTTTATTAGGTCTTCATTTATTATGTGTCCTAGTAGCTCAATATCATCAAAATTAGCATCACCAAAAAAAGCGGTAATATCATCATTAGAGATGGCGTTGATATTGGTCTCAAACCAATTCGTTATTTCATCTGATGAAAGTTCAGAATTCTCAGTATAAACAAAATTTATTCCAATAAATAAAAATATAGCAATAGTAGCTGCAATTGGAACTAATTGTAACATTTTTATTTTAACAAGTTTTCCTTTCTTAGAGTTTCTAAGTTTTGTTAAAATTTGATTATCTAATTTATTAAAATAATTTTCAGGAGTATTAAAACCATCTTTTTTTGGTAGACATTTTTCAATTGAATTCGAAAAAAAAACGTTTTCTATAGAATTGAAATAATCCTCAGGAATTGTAAAACCTGTTTTGATATTTTGGGTTAATTTCAAATATTGATTACTATTGTTAGATTTTTCTTTCATTATTAGTAAGACTTTGTTTTTCTGATAAAGTTTAATCTTTTCTGTTTTTCATGTAGTTTTCTATTTTTTTTACAGCATGAAAATAGGAAGCTTTCAATCCGCCGACAGAAGTTTTTAAGATATCAGAAATCTCATGATATTTCATGTGATCAAAATACTTCATATTAAAAACTATTTGTTGTTTTTCTGGTAAAGCTGAAACAGCTTCTTGTAATATTAGTTGAATTTCATCACCAGTAAACCATTCATCCGATTGCAAACTTGTTACTAATTCTTGTTTGATTTCGGAAACATCTAAGTTTCTCTCTTTGGCTCTTTTATTGATAAAGGTTATAGATTCATTTGTAGCAATTCGATACATCCAGGAATACAATTTACTATCATGATTAAATTTATCAATTCCTCTAAAAACTTTTATAAAAGTATTCTGAAGCACATCATCTGCATCATCATGTGAGATTACTATTTTACGAATATGCCAATATAAGCGTTCTTTGTATTCACTTAGCAATACTCGAAAAGCTAACTCTTTTGTTTGAACATTTTGTAACTGTTCTACTAAAGTAATTTCATCTACCAAGAAATGTTTTTTACAATTAGACCATTTAGATTTAGGAAGGTTTAATACATAAAATTTTATGTTTTTTTTCTAGTTTTAGAATATCCGAAAAGACGCTTTTTTACAATGGTCTCAGCAACACCTTCAGGAAGCATTTCTTGCCACCCTTCTTCTTTATTTATAATCATTTTTAACACTTTTCTAGAGAAAATATGGAAAATTTCCTGATCGAAGTCTGAAATATCGATAAGCTTTCCATTGTTTTTAAAGAATTTATATAACTCCTTCATTCTAGGATGAACTTTTAGATTTTCACTGGTGATAAACTCTTTCTTTTCTTCATCTTTATAAGGGTACATGTATACTTTTAAATCTCTGTAGAATAACTTTCCAAATGATTCCAAGATACCACCACTTAAATGACGATAATATTTTTCATCAAAAATCTGAATTAAATTATAAACTCCCATCGCTAATCCCATTCTAGCCTTGGTGAATTCGCTAAAATATTCAACTAGTTTAAAATATTCTTGGAAATTTGTAATCATTACATTCTGACCCAAAGAACACAGTAATTCTGCTCTATCTAGGAAATCACGTTCATTAATTTCTCCTTCAGCTCTAAGATTACTGAGCGTAATTTCAAATATGATTTGAGAATTTTCTGGGTCTACCTTTTTTTCATTAAAGAAGAGTTCTTTAGACCTTTCAAACATATCCATATTAACTTTAGTTACGGGCCTAAAACTACCGCGTAAAGCTAAAATATTTTTTTTGTATAAAACTTGGGCAGGAAGTAAATTATTTCCGTCAGGTCCGAACATTACAGCCGTAGTCATGTTGTTTTTGACTAATTGTAAACTCATCAATCGATTATCTACATACATAAAACGTGGTCCAGAGAAATTAATCATATCAATTTCTAACTGATCTTTGTGAAGATTATCATAAAAAGATTTTAATAATTCTTTTGGATTGTCATTTAAGTAAAAAGCGCCATATATTAAGTTTACACCTAAAACTCCTAAAGTTTCTTGTTGAAGACGAGCATCAGTTTCTTTAAATCTAAGATGTAATACAATCTCATTAAAATCTTCTAATGGATCTAACTGGAAGCGAATTCCAACCCAGCCATGTCCTTTAAACTTTTTTGAAAAATCTATGGTTGCAACTGTATTTGCGTAACTGAAGAATAATTTATTAGGATGTTTCTTTCTGCTCAAACGATCTTCCATTAAATCAACTTCATGGTGAAGCATTCTTTTCAAGCGATCTTCTGTTACATAGCGTCTATCTTCTTCAATACCATATATAGCATCTGAGAAATCTTTATCATATGCACTCATCGCTTTTGCAATGGTTCCAGAGGCACCACCAGCTCTAAAAAAATTTCGAGCGGTTTCCTGCCCAGCACCTATTTCAGCAAATGTTCCGTAGATATCACTGTTTAAATTAATCCTTAGTGCTTTGCTTTTTGTAGCAGGAACATTGCTAATTTTTTGATCTCCTTTTAAAGAAATAGACATTTTTATTGGTTTTGCTTACAAACAAAGGTAACTAAATTGATTGCTATCAGTCAATTTTTATGTTATTTTTGTACTATATGAAGATTACTTTTTTAGGGACTGGAACTTCCCAAGGCATACCAATGATTGCTAATAATGATCCTGTTTGTTTGTCTGATAATCCAAAAGATAATAGGTTGCGATCTTCTATTATGATTTCATGGAATGATATTCGTTATATTATAGATTGCGGACCAGACTTTCGTCAGCAAATGTTACGAGAAAATATACAGTCTATTAATGGTGTTTTATTTACGCATGAACATGCAGATCATACTGCAGGAATTGATGATTTAAGACCTTATACCTATAAGATGGGTGAGGTTCCTATTTATGCTCAGAAGCGAGTGATAGAGAATTTAAAAGTTAGATTTTCATATATTTTTGAAACTGTAAACAGGTATGCTGGAGCACCAAAATTGACTGAAAACATTATAGATTATAAAACGTTCATTTTAAATGGTGTAAATGTTAGTCCTATTGCCATTATGCACGGAAATCTACCCATCACTGCATATAGATTTGGTAATGTAGCTTACATCACCGATTTAAAAACCATATCAGATCAAGAAAAAAAGAAGTTAAAGAATTTAGATATTTTGATTGTAAATGCATTAAGAATAGCTGCACATCCCACACATTTAAATTTAGAAGAAGCCTTGGGTTTTGTCAATGAAATAAAACCAAAAAAAGCTTATTTTACGCATATTAGTCATAAGTTAGGATTTCATGAAGATGTAGAAAGAACACTTCCAGAGAATGTTTTTTTATCTTATGATGGTCTTTCTATTTCTCTTTAATAAGAGATTGAACTGAGTATTGTTATTTCCTCTATGTTAGCAGGATTTAAGCTATACTGATACAATCCGTCATCACCTATAGCGTGTAATTTATTTTGATAAATTACTACATCAAATACAGCCTTGTCTATACTATTTGCTAAAGTTATTTGTGTAGGATCAGATATGTCAAAAATTTTGATTACATCGTCACAAACAAAAAGGTAATTTTCGAACAGGCCAATACCTTTTGGGTGAATTAAGTTACGTGAGTTTATTAACATTGGATTGCTAATATCAGTAATGTCATAAATTTGCAATTCATTTAAACCACCACCACAAATATTTTCGCTAAATAAGGTAACAAAAGCATAATTTTCATTTGCGATTACGGGATCACAAGATCTAAAGTGTTGTGCTTCTGATATATAAATTGGTTGTTCAGGATTAGAGATACCATAAATGAACATACCGAACTGACTTCCGATATAAAGATATTCACCATTATTAAACAAGGTTTCAATTTCAAAACCAATTTGAATATTGTTTATTTGAACTGGTTTTGAAGGATCTATTAGAGAAAATACATTTAAATCTTGGTTATCTACAGTATACAGATAATTACCTGCTAAACTAAAGGTTGCCAAAGAACCTCCTATACCATCACTAGATGTTTCCTGAGCAGAGCTATTACTATCTGATTCACATGACGATAGAGCAATTAAAAAAGCTACTATAAATAAGTTATTTTTTATTTTTATTTTAAGCGCCATCCTACTAATATTTTATTAATGTCATAATTTATATAGATCCCGTCAGGCGAAAGATATTGAGGTGGGAAAACATTTCTAATTCTTTCTGTTACTGCAATATTTTCATAATTACCAGTAAATGATAAAGCAATTAAATCAGTAGCTTGATTAACATATGCAATATTATTTCTTATTGCTATATCTGTTGATCCTGGTATATTTATATATTTTATAACAGAAGGATTGGTAGGATCTTGATTGTCATATAAATGAAAACCTTTGTTATTGTCATTTATGAAAATATAAGATTCTCTTAAATAAATTTTGCCAACTTCTTCCATGTTTCTCGGGTCTTCTATGATAACAGACTCCTCAAATTCTTCTCTAGTCATTAGTATAGGGTCATAAATACTTTCAATAGTTGGATCTCCAGATGAATTTCCAATATCTGGCCAGCAAGATGTAAATATGAAAGAGCAAACAACGTAGAAAATTAATTTGTTTACAGATGTTTTCATTAGTATAATTTCAATTTTTTTATAAAATTACAATAATGTTTGTAATACTATTAGAAATAATATTTATTTAACAGTTTTTTAGCCAAACAATTTTACTTGATATAAACTAAAGGAATTAATATTTGTTTTTAGAGATTTTTTTAGTAAAAGCCATGAGATGACTAATTTTTGTTATTGCTATGTCGCATCGTTATAACCTATTTTCAATCCATTTTTTAAAGCTGAAAAAATTCTGAGGTGCAATACCATGACCAACAGGATATTCTGAAAATTCATTCTGAATTCCTTTAGAATCTAGAAATGGACTGGCTTTTTTTGCCCAATCTACAGGAATTACTTGATCAACAGAACCATGAGAAATATAGTAATCTGTAGAGATTTTTTGATTAGTTTCTTCCGGTAATAATTCTGTGTTAAGATATCCGCTTAGAGCAATTACATGCTCTATTTTGTTAGGGAAATTAAAGCTTAACGCATAACTTAGAATAGCTCCTTGGCTAAACCCTAATAAAAAAGTATTGTTCGGATTAGTAGCATACTGAGTTTTTAAATTATCTATGGTTGTTGCAATTTTTCGCATAGATTCTCTAGCTTGAACAAGATCTGAAAATTTATTATTTTCGCTATCTAGATTTATGGCATACCAGGCATAACCTCCATGACCCATTTCATAAGGTGCTCTCAAGCTAATAATTAATAAATTATCAGGCAATTCTTCTGCAAAAGAAAATAAATCAAGTTCGTTACTTCCATATCCGTGAAGTAAAACTAATAAGGAAGGATTTTTAGTAGGTTGTTTTGGTTGTCTAACAAGGTGGGGTAATATGTCACTCATATATTTAGTTAAGCACTAATTTCTTATTTGCAAAGATACCGTAGACGTTCCCTTTTAATTCTTTACCAGTAAAGGCAGAGTTCTTAGAAGTTGATAAGATGTTTTCTTTAGAAAAAATATAATTTCCTTCTGGATTAAAAAGTGTCAAGTTAGCCAGAGTATTTTCTTTTATTGATTGAGGCTCTAGACCGAAAACAGTTCTAGGATTTGTTGTTAAAGCTTTAATGCTACTGTCTAAATCTAAAACAGTGTTGATAACACCAAATAAACTTTCTAAACCAACAGTTCCATCTTTGGCAATACTAAATTCAACTTTTTTATTTTCTATATCTATTGGATTATGATCTGAAGTAATAATATCAATCACTCCGTCTTTTATACCCTTTAACAATGCTTTTGTATCTTTTTTTGTGCGAAGAGGAGGGCTTACTTTTACTTTGCTATCAAATAGGTCTAATTCATCATCTGTTAAAGTTAAATGATGTGCCGTAACGCTACAACTTACTTGTAATCCTTTCTTTTTTGCTTCTTTGATCAATTGAACAGATGTGGCTGATGAAATTGTTGGAATATGAAGTTTGCCGCCTGTGTATTCTAATAAATATAAATCTCTAGCTATTTGTATGTGTTCTGCTAATGCAGCTGAGCCTTTGATTCCTAATCGAGTACTATTAATTCCTTCATTAACGATTCCCTCCCCTGCAATTGAATTATTTTGTGGAAAACTTAAAATTAGCCCATCAAAGTTTTGTGCATATAACAAGGCCAATTTCATTAAATTATCATTAGTGATAGATTTGTTATAGTCTCCAAAAGCGATTGCTCCAGATAGTTGCATGTCATATAGTTCTGCCATGTCAATTCCTTTACTCCCTTTGGTTAAGGCGCCAATTGGAAAAAGTTTAGTTGCTGAGTTTGTTGCTTTGTTTATTAAAAATTCTACATCAGATTTTGAATCGATAACCGGATTAGTGTTCGCATTAACTGCAACAGCGGTAAATCCACTTTTAGAGGCGACTTCTAGTCCTTTGTTAATTGTTTCTCTTTCTTCATAACCTGGCTCCCCAAACGAAACACTAGTATCGAACCAGCCACAAGAAACGTGCAGGTTGTCTAGCTTAATAGTTTTATAAGATGGTTCTTGGTGAATAAAATTGGCAATTTCAGTAATTATTCCATTAACAATTAAAATATCTTTTGTTTGCTTGTGATGTGGGCTAGAAGTATCTATGATAGTAGCCGATTTTAAAAGCGTGGTCATGTTTTGAAGAATTTTAAAATTAAAATTTCCAACAGTAAAGATACAATTGCAATTGCCAAAAACAATCTCCAAAGCCATTGAACTTCATTTTTTTCATTTATTTCCTTGAAAAGTTCTTCTACAGAACTGTAGACATGGATATTTTTATTTTCTTTTTTTATAGTATCTAGATCATAATAAGACAGTAAACTTTCGGTTGGAGAGATATTGTAAGCGACTGTCGCTAGCGTATCTTTTTTTAAAGAGATATCATAAAAACCAACATCTTTTGGATTTTCATTGGTCGTCAAAGCTACTTTGCTTGAATACGTTTGTTGCAAAGGAATGAAAGAATAACCAGCATTTGAAATTTTTAAAATTTCATCTTTTTTAATTTTTTTATTGATTTCTATAGTGTTTTCCTCTTGAAGAATATAGTAGGGTTTTGCCAACTCTAAACTTTGTTGACCAATATTAAAAAGAGTAGGAACAATTAATGGCGAATTAATAAAATTACTAGATTTATAATCCAATGGAGATGAAAACCAATATATTTTTGAAAATGGGTTTGTAATTTCTTGTAAGAATGTAGTTTTATTTTGAAATGACAGAATTTTGTTACCTTCTAAATTGTGATTGTAACTATAGGAAGAGTATGGGTATTGGAAATTTGTCACTTGCTTTGAAAAGACTCCAATAAATAACGGATGTTGAAAATTTATCTCTGTAATTTTTAGAGAATCTTTTTTGTAATTAAAAATTGAACCAGATGTTATTTTACTAAAAAAAGAGTTGTAGGTGGTGATATTAATGTTTTGATCAGGTACTATTAATAAGTGACCTCCGTTTTTCACAAATTGAAGTATACTAGTTTCTAACACATTCGTAATACTTTTTAGTTGATTTAAGATAATTAATTGTTGTGATTGAATTAAATTATAATCAAGTTTATCAAGTGTTGAATTAGTGAATAGAAAATCTTCTTTAGTGAAAACCTTAGAAAAGGAATTAGAGGTTCTTCCAATGTTTAAAACTGTTGTTTTTTTAGGTGTATTAATTGTGAAATAAAAGCTGTTATCAAATAAGAAAGTATCGTTAAAGGTTAATTGTATTTTACCTTTAAATTTTTGAAGATTAAGAATAGGAAATTCTATTATTTTAACTTCATTTTCTTTGATAGAGAAGGAGCGTTTATTGATAAGTTTGGAGTTGTTGTACAATGCAATTGGAATGTTTTCTTTTGTTTCTCCCTGGTTTTTTATAACAACTGATATTGAGTTTTTATCAATACTAGCTGTATTGATAAAAACACTGTCTATGGAAATGTTATTTTTTCTATTTCGGTTTAATTTTACTAGAGATAAAGGGATAGTTACATTTGTAAATTCATTATTAATTTTATTTTCAAAACACTGAAAATCAGATATTAATATTGATTCATTTGAATAATTAGTTTTATTTTTTATTTCATATTCAATTGAAGCTATTTTATCTGTAATAGTTCCATTAATAGGACTAAATTTTATTTTTTTTAAGTAACTAGTCAACTCTTTTTTAGAAATATTTGAAATCTGATCATCATTTGTAATGAATGTGTAGGTAGCATTTTCCGATGCATAATCTATAATTTTTTGAGTTGCTAATAAGAGTTCATTTCCATTTTCATTGGAAGTATTTAAACTCATAGAATTATCTAAATAAATAAAATTGTGTTTTTTATTTTCAATTTTTTTATCGCTGTAATAAGGTTGAGAAAATGTGAAAAGTAATGCTAAAAAACAAAGAATTCTTGTTGCTAGTATAAGTAATTTTTTAAGTCGCGAGCTTTTCCGAGTTTCTAGACGTATTTTTTTTAAAAATTGAACATTTGTAAATGCGATTTTTTTAAACCGTTGAAGCTGGAAAAGATGCACTATAACTGGAATGATTAGTACAAGTAAAAAGTAAAAAATAGCAGGATATTTATATTGCATTTTCTAAATAATCTATTAGTATTTTGCGGCTTTACCTTTTGAAGAACTGTTTTTAATAAAATCTCTCAGATCATCATTTGATTTTTTCAAATCTTCACTTCTTAAATACATCATATGTCCACTTCTGTAGCCTTTAAAATAGAAACGATCTTTCATTCTTCCGCTAGGGTCTATCTGCCACATAGTATATTTTGCGTTAAAATAGGTAGTTGCACCATCATAATACCCAGATTGGATTAAAACTTTTAAATAAGGATTCTGAGCCATTGCTTGTCGTAATCCATCTCTTACGTTATCATTTCTATTATCCCATGGTCTTACAGGCCCAAAAACATTATAGGTAACATCAGTTTTAAAGTTTAAGTGCTCTCTTACATAATAATTTATTGCTGGAGTAAAAGAATGTAACCAAGAGGTAATCTCTGAATTATAATCTGGTTTATCACCAGCTATTCTTTTATCCAAACCTTTATATCTAGAGTCTAACCTTCCAATTGTCAGACCATTTTTCTCTCTTAATAACTCTTTCCAAAAATAGTTTTTTGGGATATCTAAATTATGTTGTAACACAACCTTCTTTTTTATTCCAGAAAAATATGAAATTCGTTCTGCAGTTTCATTTCTATCAGTTTCAGAAATAAATCCACCTTTTGCCATTGCTGGAATTAATTCATTGATAGCATAATTCTCAGAAAGGGGAAGTATCTCAAGTAAATCTTTATTTTGTAGTTCATCGGGTAGCATTTTATGATACCATGCAGCTGCAGTGTAATACGGTAAATTTAAAGAGGAAGAAAGCGCAGAGTCAGTGCGTAAAACTTTATAGTCTGCTGGTGAGACCATAATAACTCCATTTAAATACATCCATTGTTTATTTTGTAATTCGGCAGCTAAGCCCATAACCCGAGTTCCACCATAACTTTCACCAATAATATATTTTGGTGATTGCCATCTATTGTTCCTAGTTATAAAAGTATTTAACCAACTAGCGAGATATTTTATATCGGCATTAATACCAAAAAATAAAGATTTATCTAGTTTTTCTCCCTTTTTAACAACAGGTCTAGAATAACCAGTATTTACAGGATTTATATACACTATATCTGCAACATCTAAAATTGAATTAGGATTGTCTTTTACACCGTAGGGTTGGATTGGGTATCCTTCATCATCAATCCTTAATACTTTCGGACCCGTATAGGCAATATGCATCCAAACAGAAGCTGAACCAGGACCACCATTAAATGACATAATAATAGGTCTTTTGGGGCTAGTTTTTATATTGGTTCTTTTGTAGTAGGTGTAGTATAATGAGGCAATTATTTCTCCATGATCGTCCCAGACAGGTTGCATACCAGTGGTCGCTTTATAGGTTATTTTTTGACCATTTATAACTACTTCACTGTTGGTAACAACTGTGGTATCTAGTGGAATTCTTGAGTCTTGAGCTTGTGTACTTATAAAACTAATTACGAGTACAAAAAAGATATATTTTTTCATTGTAATTGATTAAGAACCTCTAAATTAATGGAAAAAAACGACTTTTAAGCTACGGATATGTTTTTAAAATTTTTCAAATACACCAAGGCCAAATAGCGCAAAGTCATACTTAACTGGGTCATTCTTATCAAAAGCTCTAAGTTTAGTATCTAATTCATAGACGGCTTTCCAATCGTTTTGTTTACGGGTTAAAATTCCTAATTTCCTAGCTACATTTCCAGAGTGAACATCTAAAGGGCAAGATAAGAAAGCAGGAGAATGAGTTTTCCAGATACCAAAATCTACTCCAGTTGAGTCATTTCTAACCATCCATCGTAAAAACATATGAATTCTTTTTGCAGCAGAATTTTTCAATGGATTAGAAATATGTTTTTCTGTTCTACTTTCATGTAAAAGTTCAAAAAAAATAGCTTTAAAATTTGCAATTGAATTCTGATAATTTTCTTCACCTTTTAATGGTTTTAAAACACTTTCCATTCCTTTATGATGTTTGTAAATATTTTGAATAGATTTTATAAAATATTGAAAATCAGTAGAATTGAATGTTCTGTGTACAAAATTAGTGATAGTTTCAAGTTCGCTATTGGAATGGTTCATTACAAAATCAAATGGAGAATTATCCATAATCTCCATCATTTTTTTGGAATTCCTAATGATCATTGTTCTATTTCCCCATGCTATTGTAGCTGATAAAAATCCAGCAATTTCAATGTCTTCTTTTGTTGAAAATTGATGTGGTATCTGAATAGGATCTGACTCTATAAAATTACTTCTATTGTACGTTTCTACTTTTAAATCTAAGAAATTTTTCAACTCTTTTTTATGAAGTGCCATTGCATGCTAATAGAAATAATGAAACTAATAAACCATTGTATAAACTATGTAAAAGGATAGACCAAAGTAAACCAAAACGAATTCTAATATAACCAAAAATTAATCCAACGAAAAACTGAGGCGCAACTAATAAGGGAGAGAAAAGTATCACATTTGTAGTCAATTTAAAATTAAAAAGATGGACATATGCAAAAATAATTCCGATTGCATAAAAAGCCATTTTAAATAACTTGATTTGTTTGAAAAGAATCAATGGACCCCTAAAAATAATTTCTTCCGTAACAGGAGCTATTACAGCAGCGAGAAATAAAATTTCAAATCCATTTGAATCCTCAAAAAGTGTATCGGTAATATGAATAATATCTTGTAAAACTCCCAAAGATGTTAATAGTCCATTGACTAGAGATATAAAAAAAGAAATTGTAATGGATATCCATAAAAGAGAAAGGAGTATCTTAAATCGATAGAAAAAATCATGATTGGTGTCTTTTTCTAAAATCGGATTTTTAAGAAAGTATATAAGCTCGTTTAGTGTTTTGTTCATATAATAACACCATCTCTCATGGTTAATTTTCTATCTGCCATGTTTGCCAGTTCTTCATTGTGAGTCACAATAATAAATGTCTGATTGAATTGATCTCTTAATTCAAAAAATAATCTGTGAAGACTTTTAGCTGAGGAAGAATCTAAGTTTCCACTTGGCTCATCAGCAAGAATTACTGAAGGGTTGTTTATTAGAGCTCTGGCTACGGCTACTCTTTGTTGTTCTCCACCAGAAAGCTCGTTTGGTTTGTGATTAATTCGAGTCTCTAATCCTAAAAACTTCAAAAGCTCTATTGCTTTTTGTTCTGTTTTATTTTTATCTTTTTTTCCAATATACGCAGGAATACAAACATTTTCTAATGCAGTAAATTCAGGTAATAATTGATGAAATTGAAAAATATAACCAATGTGTTCATTTCTGAAAGAAGCAATTTTTCTGTCACTTAAATATTGTAACGAAATCCCATTGATTTCTAATTTAAAATCTTCCTCTTTTAAGGGGGTATCTAAAGTTCCTAAAATTTGAAGTAAGGTTGTTTTTCCTGCTCCTGATGGTCCAACAATTGCAACAATTTCTCCTTTTTTAATAGTAATATCAACTCCTTTTAGAACCTTAACATCACCATAATACTTGTGTATATTTTTTGCAATAACCATGAAATCTTATTTACAATTACGAAAATATTAAAAAAAGGGCTCATATGACGACTCTTCAGAAATTGTTTTTATTTATTATCAATATTAAAGTAGATAATTCTAAAATAAAAGTAGAAATGTCTTTTACAATTAAAGAATCCCCAATTCTATTGATGATAAAAAGGATTAAAATAAATATGTAGACTTAGAAAACCTTTTAATAAATAAGCTCATTTTTATCATTCTGTTTATTCAAAATTTGAATTTGAATTTGTACTTTTGCTACCGTTTTAAACTTTAAGAATACATGAACTTACACGAATATCAAGGAAAAGAAATTTTAAATAGTTTTGGCGTAAGAATTCAGCGCGGAATTGTTGCAAATACTCCTAAAGAAGCTGTTATTGCAGCAAAACAATTAACTACAGAAACCGGTACAAGTTGGTATGTTGTAAAAGCACAAGTTCATGCTGGTGGTCGTGGTAAAGGCGGCGGTGTAAAATTAGCTAAAAACCTTCAAGAGGTCGAAACAATTTCTGATGATATTATTGGGATGATGTTAATTACACCACAAACTTCTGCAGAAGGTAAAAAAGTAAATCAAGTTTTAATTTGTGAGGATGTTTATTATCCTGGTGACTCTGAGCCTGAAGAATATTATATGTCTGTTTTATTAAACAGAAATACTGGCAGGAATATGATTATGTATTCTACAGAAGGCGGAATGGATATTGAGACTGTAGCTGAAGAAACTCCGCATTTAATCTTTACTGAAGAGATAGATCCTTTGTTAGGTTTATTACCTTTTCAAGGTCGTAAAATAGCATTCAATTTAGGATTGTCTGGAGGTGCATTAAAAGAAATGGCAAAATTTGTTGCCGCTTTATATACAGCTTACATCAAATCTGACTCATCTATGTTTGAAATTAACCCTGTGTTAAAAACATCTGATGATAAAATTTTAGCAGTTGATGCAAAAGTAACCTTAGATGAAAATGCACTATTCCGTCATAAAGACTATGCAGAAATGCGTGATTTACGTGAAGAGAACCCTATAGAAGTAGAAGCCAAGGCAGCAGGCTTAAATTACGTTGATTTAGATGGTAATGTTGGTTGTATGGTTAACGGTGCAGGATTAGCCATGGGAACAATGGATTTAATTAAACAAGCAGGAGGAGAGCCAGCTAACTTTTTAGATGTTGGTGGTACTGCTGATGCCCAACGTGTAGAGACGGCTTTTGGTATCATCTTAAAAGATCCTAATGTAAAAGCAATTTTAGTAAATATTTTTGGAGGTATTGTTCGTTGTGACAGAGTAGCACAAGGAGTTGTAGATGCATATAAAAATATGGGAGATAGAATTAATGTCCCTATTATTTGTAGATTACAAGGTACAAATGCAGTTGAAGCAAAAGCTTTGATTGATTCCAGTGGGATGGAAATTATTTCAGCTACAGAATTTCAAGAAGCTGCCGATAAAGTTCAAGAGGTTTTAGATTTATAATTTAGAATGTAAAAAATAAGCTTTATAGATACAAAAAGCCTGCTAAAACTAGACATAGTTTTAGCAGGCTTTTTTGTTATGATATATATTATAATTGTTCTTTTAAAATCTTAATTTCATCTCTAAGTTGTGCAGCAACTATAAAATCTAATGCTTTTGCTGCTTCCTCCATGTATTTTCTTTTCTCTCTGATTCTTTTTTCTATTTCAGACTTTGGCAAGTACTGTAAATCTTGCTCTGCAGCTTCTTTTATAGCACTATTGTATTGGTAAGAAGCTACTGCTTTTTTAGTTAATGTATCATCTATTTTTTTATTAATCTGAGTAGGAGTGATTCCGTTTTTTGTATTGTGAATCACTTGTTTTTCTCTCCTTCTGGTTGTTTCATCAATTGTTAATTGCATACTTTTTGTCACTTTATCAGCATATAAAATAGCCAACCCATTTATATTTCTTGCAGCTCTACCTATTGTTTGAGTTAAAGAACGGTGTGAACGTAAAAATCCTTCTTTATCAGCATCTAATATAGCGACTAAAGAAACCTCGGGTAAATCTAACCCTTCACGTAAAAGATTTACACCAATTAAGACATCAAAGATTCCTTTTCGTAAATCTTGCATTATCTCTACACGTTCCAGAGTATCAACATCAGAATGAATGTATCGGCAACGTATAGAAATTCGACTTAAGTATTTTGTTAATTCTTCAGCCATTCTTTTGGTTAATGTGGTTACCAAGGTACGTTCATCTTTTTCTACTCTAATTTGAATTTCTTCTATTAAATCATCAATTTGATGTAAACTTGGTCTTATTTCAATTTCAGGATCTAATAATCCAGTAGGACGTATAATTTGTTCTACAAATACACCTTCTGTATTTTTTAATTCATAATCAGCTGGCGTTGCGCTTACATAAATAGTCTGATTTTGTATTGCCTCAAATTCTTCAAACTTTAACGGTCTATTATCCATTGCTGCAGGTAAACGAAAACCGTATTCTACCAAGTTCTCTTTCCTGCTTCTATCTCCACCATACATAGCATGGGTTTGAGGTATTGTTACATGACTTTCATCAATTACCATTAAATAATCACTAGGGAAATAATCTAACAGACAAAATGGTCTTGTGCCGGGCTCTCGTCCATCTAAATACCGAGAGTAATTTTCTATTCCAGAACAATATCCTAATTCACGAATCATTTCTAAATCAAATTCTGTTCTTTCTTTTAATCGTTTTGCTTCTAAATGTTTTCCTATTTCTTTAAAATAATCTACTTGCTTCACCATATCTTCTTGAATTTGATGAATTGCATTTTGCAAAACATCAGGTGAGGTAACAAACAAATTAGCAGGATAAATAGTTAAGCTTTCATATTTTTCTAAGACTTGATTGCTTACAAGATCAATAGATTCTATTTCTTCTATTTCATCACCGAAAAAGTGAATTCTAAAGCCGTTTTCTCCATAGGAAGGAAAAATAGTAACAACATCTCCTTTCACTTTAAAAGTCCCACTTTTAATTTCTACATCAGTTCTAGAATATAAACTAGTCACTAATTGATGTAAAAACTTAGTTCTTGAAACAACTTGACCAACTTCAACAGGAATTACATTTTTCTTAAATTCTACTGGATTCCCAATTCCGTATAAACACGAAACTGAGGCTACTACCAAGACATCTCTTCTTCCGGAAAGTAAGGAAGAGGTAGTGCTCAAACGTAATCGTTCTATATCTTCATTAATAGATAAATCTTTTTCTATGTAAGTTCCAGTTACTGGAATGTACGCTTCTGGTTGGTAATAATCATAATATGAAACAAAGTATTCAATAGCATTTTCTGGAAAAAATTGTTTGAATTCCGAATATAATTGAGCAGCTAACGTTTTATTATGAGCGAGTACTAACGTAGGTCTATTTATTTTTTCAACAACATTTGCAACAGTAAATGTTTTTCCAGATCCTGTAACTCCCAAAAGTGTTTGATACTTTTCTTTAGAGTTAATTCCTTCAATAAGTTGTTTGATTGCCTCTGGTTGATCACCTGTTGGTTTGAACTCAGATTGTAGCTTAAAATCCATCCTATAAAAATACAAATCCTTTTTATCTAAGTGATGAACAATTCAAAATAAAAAATTAACTTTTTTCTATCTTCTGAGTAATGAGAAATTTCCTTTTCTTTCTCTAGCGTCTCCATTTCTATCAACAAGAATTATAGAGAACCAATAGTCGTCAGAGGGTAGTATTTTACCTCCGTAAGTTCCTGTCCATCCTGGGGTATCTACCTCTATTTGTGCCACTACTTTTCCAAATCTATTAAAGATATTTATCTGCGCGTTAGGGAAGAAGATAGCATTGGCACCTTTAATAGCCCAAGTATCGTTTATTCCATCGTTATTAGGTGTAAAGAACTTTGGGAATTCAATAACTGAGACTAATAATTCAGCATTGGGTCTACAGCCATT
>Ga0209712_10000097_pt1 | contig 72686 bp, 71 predicted proteins | sample ArcOceMetagenome_FD_187443 | JGI IMG/M metagenome (GOLD analysis project Ga0209712, IMG submission 187443) | Marine eukaryotic phytoplankton communities from Arctic Ocean - Arctic Ocean - Greenland ARC118M Metagenome (SPAdes) (version 2) | ecosystem: Environmental > Aquatic > Marine > Oceanic...
TTCAAAAAGCAGTAAACTTATCCGTAACAAAATACTGTGGAGTGATGGAAATGTTTAGACAATTTGCAGAAATTTCTATAGAAATTCATTTACATAAAATATAAGACTGACCTAAACGCTAAAAAAAACTGCTATGAGATGGACGTTAAAAACACCAACCGAAAAAGAAAAAGTATATAAATTAGCGAAAGAGCTCAAAGTTGATATAACAATAGCATCCATTCTTTACCAAAGAAATATTGAAACATTTGAGGATGCTAAAAATTACTTTCGACCTAATTTAGAGGAAATTCACGATCCTTTTTTAATGAAAGATATGGATGTAGCCGTGGCAAGGATTGAAACTGCCATTCGAAACAACGAAAATATTTTAATTTATGGTGATTATGACGTGGACGGTACTACTGCCGTTTCTTTAGTTTCTTCCTATTTAAAAACGATTAGTAAAAACATTGCAACCTACATTCCTGATAGATACGCAGAAGGTTATGGTATTTCTTATATGGGCATTGATTTTGCCCAAGACAATAACTTCTCATTAATCATAGCCTTAGATTGTGGTATAAAAGCAATTGAAAAAGTGGCATACGCTTCGGAAAAAAACATCGATTTTATTATTTGTGATCATCATAAACCAGGAAATGAAATTCCAAAAGCTGTTGCCGTTCTTAATGCAAAAAGAGACGATTGCACCTATCCTTTTGATGAATTATGTGGCTGTGGAGTTGGGTTTAAATTGATTCAAGCTTTAGGTGTTTCTAGAAACCAAACAATTAAAGATTTTGTGCCTTATTTAGATTTAGTCGCTACTGCAATTGCTGCGGATATTGTACCTATGAATGGTGAAAATAGAGTTTTGGCCTATCACGGTTTGCAAGTCATCAATGAAAATCCTAGAAACGGAATAAAAGCGATTATTCATCAAACGAAAAAAACAATACTTACCATAACAGATGTTGTTTTTATAATTGCACCAAGAATAAATGCGGCTGGGAGAATAAAACACGGAAATTATGCTGTTGAACTCCTAACAGAAATGGATTTTGATTCCGCTGTTGAATTTGCTGCCGCCATAGAAATTTTTAATGCAGACAGAAAAGAGTTGGATAAAAGGATAACGGATGAAGCGATTATTCAAATTATTGATAATGAGGAAGAACAAGGTTTCTCTACAGTGGTATTTCAAGAAGATTGGCACAAAGGCGTTATTGGTATTGTTGCTTCTAGATTGATCGAAAAATACTATAGACCCACTTTAGTATTTACCAAAAGTGGCGATAAATTAGCTGCTTCTGCCCGCTCCATAAAAGGTTTTGATGTCTATAACGCTTTGCATGAATGTGAAGAATTCATAGAACAGTTTGGCGGTCATAAATACGCTGCGGGTTTAACTTTGTTACCGGAAAATTATGACAATTTTAAAAACAAGTTCGAAGAAGTTGTTGAACGCACTATTGATAAAAAGTTATTAACCCCAGAGATTTTGATTGATGCAGAAATAGAACTTTCAGAAATTACACCCAAATTTTTTAGAATCATTCAGCAAATGGCACCTTTTGGCCCACTAAACATGAAACCTACTTTTACATCTACTTGTGTCAGAGATAATGGCTATGGAAAACAAGTTGGCGCAGATAAAACACATTTAAAACTCAATGTTTTTCAGGGTGATAATAAAAATAATTACAACGCTATTGGTTTTAATTTAGGTAATAAAATGGAATTTGTGCAAAACAATTTTGACATTGTATATGCGCTAGATGAAAATGAATGGAACGGTCGTAAATCTGTGCAATTAGTTTTAAAGGATTTAAAATAAAAAGATTACTCATGGCATATAAATGGTGAGATAGAGGGCTAATACATAAAAGCAAACCGATACATTTAAGAATGTAAGCTTATAAATTAAATAATTTTCTCAAATTTTTTCAGGTTTATATTAACCGGTACTTTTTATTTGGCTCTCTAACCTTGATCGATAAATACAATATCATAATTTGCAAACAGATCATTTACAAGATAGCGAGCGATTGCTACTCTCAGAATTAATGAAAGTAAGATAGCAAAATAGTAGAATTTTTAAAAATAGTTGGCAAGATTAAGTGTATAAAAACAAAAAACCGTTGAAAATCAAATGATTAACAACGGTTATTGTACTGAAGGCGGGACTTGAACCCGCACGGCCATTACTGACCACTGGATTTTAAGTCCAGCGTGTCTACCAATTCCACCACTTCAGCATTGGTACTGTGTTGAGTTAGAGCGAAAGACGGGATTTGAACCCGCGACCCCCACCTTGGCAAGGTGATGCTCTACCCCTGAGCTACTTTCGCAGTCTTTTATTTTAAAGAACTTTAATCACTTATAATTTGCTCCCCCTCTAGGACTCGAACCTAGGACCCTCTGATTAACAGTCAGATGCTCTAACCAACTGAGCTAAGGAGGAGTTTGCTTCACATGATTTGTGTTTAGCGAGTGCAAATATATACCTTTTTCGAATATTGCCAAATACTTTTGATAAAAATTTTTTTTTATTTTTATTTTGTTATTCTGGAGAAAAAAAATACCCTTTTATCTCAAAAATTGTATTTTTGTTCGTTAGTACAGCTTATTAAAAAAGCAGAAACTATATTATGGATAAATTTTCGTTTTTAAACGCAGCGCACACAGGCTTTATAGCTGATTTATATGATAAATATTTGGTAAATCCAGATGCAATTGAACCAAGTTGGAGAAGCTTTTTTCAAGGATATGATCTAGCAAATGAAAATTATTCTTTAAAAGATGAAGAAGAATCCTTAGAAGTTCCGCCCGAAGTTCGTAAAGAATTTTTGGTTGCTGACTTAATTAATGGGTACCGAACTCGTGGACATTTATTTACTGAGACGAATCCTGTAAGAGAAAGAAGGCAATACCAACCCACTTTAGATATCGAAAATTTCGGTTTATCCGAAAACGATTTAGATAAAGAATTTTCAGCCGGTGAAATTTTAGGTTTAGGTAAAACCAAACTTTCAACAATCATTAAACGCTTGCAGCGTATCTATTGCGATTCTATTGGTGTAGAATATATGTATATGCGTAATCCAGAAAAATTAAAATGGTGGCAAGAGCGCTTTAATAAAAATGACAATCACCCCAATTATACAACAGAGTCTAAAAAGTATATTTTAGGAAAATTAAACCAAGCAGTAACTTTCGAGAGTTTTTTACAAACGAAATATGTAGGTCAAAAACGTTTTTCTTTAGAAGGAGGAGAAACTCTAATTCCTGGAATGAGCGTAATGTTAAGAGATGCCGCTGAAAAATATGGCGTTAAAGAATGTGTTTTAGGGATGGCACACAGGGGTCGTTTAAATACGTTAGTAAATATTTTTAAAAAACCAGTTAGAGATTTATTTAGTGAGTTTGAAGGAAAAGATTTCGAAGATGAAAGTATTGATGGAGATGTAAAATATCATTTAGGTTTAACATTAAGTAAAACCTATAGAGATGGGAACGAAATTAAAATGAATTTAGTTCCAAATCCATCTCACTTAGAAACTGTTGCATCTGTAGCCGAAGGGATTACAAGAGCAAAAATTGATAGAAAATATAATGGTGATGCAAGTAAAATTTTGCCAATCATTATTCATGGTGATGCCGCCATTGCTGGTCAGGGAATTGTCTATGAAATTACACAGATGGCTAAATTAAGTGGCTATAAAACTGGAGGAACCATTCATATCGTTGTAAACAATCAAATAGGTTTTACCACGAACTATTTAGATGCACGTTCAAGTACGTATTGTACAGATGTTGCCAAAGTTACTTTATCGCCTGTTTTACACGTAAATGCAGATGATACAGAAGCCGTTTGTCATGCAATGGAAATGGCTTTAGAATTTAGAATGCGTTTTGAATCTGACGTTTTTATAGATTTATTAGGCTATAGAAAATATGGGCATAATGAAGGTGATGAGCCTCGTTTTACACAGCCAAAATTATACAAAGCAATTTCTAAACATCAAAATCCAAAAGATATTTACGCAGCACAATTAATTGCTGAAGGAAGTATCGATAAAAATTATTTAACCGAAATTACTACTGAATTTAGAGACATGCTGGATACTGAATTCAACAACTCTAAAAAGGATAAAACTTCTAAAGTAAAGGAGTTTATGAAATCTACTTGGGAAGGTTTTGAGCGTCAAGATCTTGATGCCATGTTAGAAGTGACCAATACTACTTATCCTGAAGATAATTTAAAAAATATAGCCAAAATTGTTTCTACAGTTCCTGAAGACGCCAATTTTGTTAGAAAAGCAGAAAGAATTCTCCAAGGTAGAGCTAAAATGGTTTTCGAAACGAATCAATTAGATTGGGGAATGGCAGAGAACCTCGCTTATGGGAGTTTAATGGAAGAAGGATTTAATGTTCGTATTTCTGGACAGGATGTCGAAAGAGGAACCTTCTCTCACAGACACGCTATTCTGCGTGATGAAGTTACAGAAGAACGTATTAACCTATTAAACATAAACCCAAAAAGTAAAGGGCAAATGACGATTTATAACTCGTTATTGTCTGAATACGGTGTTCTAGGATTTGATTATGGTTATGCGATGGCGAACCCAGACACCCTGACAATTTGGGAAGCACAATTTGGAGATTTCTCTAATGGAGCTCAAATTATGTTTGATCAGTATATTTCTGCAGCAGAAGACAAATGGAAATTACAAAACGGAATTGTAGTGCTACTTCCTCACGGATATGAAGGACAAGGATCGGAACATTCCTCTGCAAGAATAGAACGTTATTTACAATTATGTGCCGTTGATAATATGACCCTTGCAAACTGCACAACGCCTGCAAACTTTTATCATTTGTTGCGTAGGCAAATGAAACGAGATTACAGAAAACCTTTAATTGTTTTTACACCAAAGAGTTTATTACGTCATGCAAAAGCCGTAAATTCTATAGAAGAATTAGCAACTGGAGAATTTCAAGAGGTAATTGATGATACGATCAACCCATCAAAAGTTACCAAGCTCGTGTTCTGTATGGGTAAATTCTATTATGATTTATTAGCAGAACGTGAAATTTTAGAAAGAGAAGATGTTGCTTTGGTAAGAATAGAACAACTGTTTCCGCTACATTTAGAAAAATTACAAAAGGCAATAGACAGATATCCAAATGCTAAAGAATATGTTTGGGCGCAAGAAGAACCAAGAAATATGGGTGCTTGGAGTTTTATGTTAGAACGTTTTGATCTTGTTAGATTAAATGTATGTTCTCGTAAATACTATGCAGTTCCAGCGGCTGGTTCTAGCACACGATTTAAGAAACGACATAAAGCGGTTATAGATAGTGTTTTTAATACTAAATAACTGGCATTAAGTATTTTTACATGGTACAGCTACTTTTTTGTAGCTTTAACCTTTTCTGCTATCAGTACAAGTAAATTTGTAAACAATAAACAAATTTATATAGAGAACAAAGCAAAAGTAGAGAGTGAAAAGCGAGTTAAAACGCCCATAGAATAAAAAAATTAAAATTAAATGCTGAAATATGTTCAGCAAAAAGTAAAATAAGAACTGATGATTTTAGAAATGAAAGTTCCTTCTCCGGGAGAATCGATTACAGAAGTAGAAATTGCAACGTGGTTAGTTGAAGATGGAGATTATGTTGAAAAAGATCAACCTATTGCAGAAGTAGATTCTGACAAAGCAACTTTAGAATTGCCTGCTGAAGAAAGCGGAATTGTCACTTTAAAAGCTGAAGAAGGTGACGCCGTTGCAGTTGGTGCAGTTGTCTGTTTAATTGATACAAGTGCTGAAAAACCAGAAGGTGACGCGCCAAAAACCGAGGCTCCAAAGGAAGAAAAGAAAGTTGCCGTAAAAGAAGTTCCAAAAGCGGATACGTATGCTACTGGGACTGCTTCTCCTGCCGCTAAAAAAGTATTAGCTGAGAAAGGAATTGCCACATCAGCTATAAAGGGATCCGGAAAAGATGGAAGAATCACGAAAGATGACGCGGTAAAAGCTGTACCTTCTATGGGAACTCAACCAGCAAATGGTTCTAGAGGGACTGAGCGTAAGAAGATGTCTATGTTGCGCAGAAAAGTTGCTGAACGTTTAGTCGCTGTAAAAAGTGAAACTGCCATGTTAACTACTTTTAACGAAGTAAACATGCAACCAATCTTTGATTTACGAACGCAATTTAAAGAAGATTTTAAAGCAAAACACGGTGTTGGCTTAGGATTTATGTCTTTCTTTACTTTAGCGGTTGTAAGAGCTTTAAAACTATATCCTGATGTGAATTCTATGATTGATGGAGATTTCCAAATCAAGAATGACTTTCAAGATATTTCTATAGCCGTTTCTGGACCAAAAGGTTTAATGGTACCTGTAATTAGAAATGCTGAAAACTTATCTTTTAGAGGTGTAGAATCTGAAGTAAAACGTTTAGCAATTAGAGCTAGAGATGGACAAATTACAATTGATGAAATGACCGGTGGAACATTCACTATTACAAATGGTGGCGTTTTTGGTTCTATGTTATCTACGCCAATTTTGAATCCTCCACAAAGTGGAATTTTAGGAATGCACAATATTGTAAACAGACCTATGGCAGTAAATGGTGAGGTTGTAATTCAGCCAATTATGTATGTTGCCTTGTCTTATGATCATAGAATTGTAGATGGTAGAGAATCTGTTGGGTTCTTAGTTGCTGTGAAAGAAGCGCTAGAAAACCCGATGGAGTTGTTAATGGATAACAACCCAACAAAAGCATTAGAAATGTAGTCTATCTATTTAGACTTATAAATATTTAAATCCTAAGCTTTTAGCTTGGGATTTTTTTAATCTCTTTAAATATTAATTCAATTACTATTTAAAAGAGAAGGCTTAACTATATCGTCCATAATATTATAAATAATAGATATGATAAAAAAAATACAAAAAAAAATTAAGCCAATATATCAATTCTATATTTTACTATTACTTCTTCCAGTTTTTCAATCTTTTTCTAGCCAAAAGAACAATGTTAATGAGCAAGTAGAAAAATATCCAATCGAGGTTTCTGTAAAACTTCGTATTAATAAGATATATAACATTAATTCAGTTGATGAAACTTATCAAATAGATGGCTATCTTATTTATTCTTGGCATGATGAGGATGTGAAGTTTAAGACTAAAAATGGTCTTGTAGCATCTAAAACTTATCAAAAGGAAAGAATAAATGAGCTGAAAAATAAGATGTGGATTCCAACTTTTGAACTCATCAATATACAAGGTAGTGGAGATACACCAAATATTAGAATTGATGTATATTCTAATGGAAAAATAAATTATGAAAAACGTTTCTTTGAAACTTTTAGTTCAAAAATGGATTTTATTAAATTCCCATTCGACACACAAAGTTATTTAATTTCTATAGAGGCGTTTGGTAGTAATAGCAATGAACTTGTTTTTAAAGACCCCAAATTTTTTGTTGAAGGAGAAGCAAATCACTACATCGCAGAAGATTGGGAATTTATTAGTAAGAAAACCAGCATCATTAAAAAGAAATACCAATTTATGCATGATGATATAGATTCAGACAAAAATTTATATTCTAGGGTAACTTTCGAAGTAACAGCTAAACGACTTCCCGGATATTATCAATGGCAAGTATTATTTCCATTACTAATTATAATTTTGGCTTCATTTGCTATCTTTTGGATAGAGGATTTTGGGACTCAAATAGGAGTTGGCTTTACATTAATGCTTACCGTTGTAGCCTTCAATTTCTATTCTGCATCTATCCTACCCAAACTTACGTACAATACTTTTATTGAATATGTAATTATAGTTGGATATATCTTTATTTTTCTTGGAATAATTGCAGTAATCATCAATAACAGAGTAAATAGAGGTAAAAAAAAGAAGGCTAAGGTTCCGTTGCTTATATATTTTAGATATCTATTTCCTCTCTTCTATGGTCTTGTAATGCTCATACTCTATATGAAATTAATTAGATAGATTTTTATGAAATATTTTTTAATTATTTACCTTGCATCAAAAAGTAAAAATGCCAAAAAATCCTGAATTAGAACTTGCACTCAATTTTATAGAAAAAACAGATAGAAATTTGTTTATCACAGGAAAAGCAGGTACAGGAAAAACTACTTTTTTACATCAAATTAAAAAAGAATCTTTAAAAAGAATGGTTATTGTAGCTCCCACAGGTGTTGCCGCAATCAATGCAAAAGGGGTAACAATTCATTCGTTTTTTCAAATGCCTTTTGGACCTATTTTGCCAAATCAGATTGCGAATACATCGAATGCTCAACGTAAATTTTCAAAGACTAAAATTGATATTATAAAATCTTTAGATTTAGTAATTATTGATGAAATTTCTATGGTACGTGCCGATTTATTGGATGGTATCGATCAAGTATTACGTCGTTACAAAAACCGAAACAAAGTATTTGGAGGTGCCCAAGTTTTAATGATTGGCGATTTACAACAATTAGCACCCGTTGTAAAACCCAATGAATGGAGTTTACTTCAGCAACACTACAATACCGTTTACTTTTTTAGTAGTAAAGCCTATCAAGAAGCCAATGTCGTTTCTATAGAATTAAAGCATATTTACCGTCAGAAAAACGAAGATTTTATCACAATTTTAAATGAAATTAGAAATGATGATTTATCAGAAAAATCTGCTAAAATTTTAAATGAACGGTATAACCCTAATTTCTCTCCAAGTAAAGAAGAAGGTTATATCACGCTTACAACACATAATAGAAGAGCCAACTTAATCAACGATTTTGAATTAAATAAACTAAAGACCAAAAGCTGTTTTTTTAAAGCCGAGGTTTCAGGTAAGTTCAATGAAAACGCTTTTCCTAATGATGAAAATTTAGCCTTAAAGATAGGGGCCCAAGTTATGTTTATCAAAAATGATTCCTCCTTAGAAAAAAGGTATTATAATGGTAAAATCGGTGTCATTACAGATGTTTCAAAAGAAACTGTAACCGTACAGTGCGCCAATGAAGTTGACGAAATTGTTGCCGAAAAAGAACTATGGGATAATATCAATTATTCTATTAATGAGGAAACAAAAGAGCTAAAAGAAGATATTGTTGGTTCTTTTAAACAAATTCCCTTGCGTTTAGCTTGGGCCATTACCATTCATAAAAGTCAGGGTTTAACATTTGAACGAGCGGTAATTGATGCAGAAGCTTCTTTTGCGCATGGCCAGACATATGTGGCTTTGAGCCGGTGTACTTCGTTAGAAGGCTTAGTTTTAAAAACGCCCATTTCTAGCAATGCGATAATCAATGATAAAACGATAAGTACTTTTAATGAAACTGTAGAAGAAAATCATCCTGATGAAACTATTTTAAATGAATCCGAAAAAAATTTTCAATTAAATTTAATTTCAGAATTATTTGATTATCAACCATTCTTGTATCCAATATCAAGATTGATCGACATCTATTATAAGAACAAGACAAGTATTAAAGGAGACGTCATAGATCACTTACAAACCATAAAAGATGAAGGAGTTGTAGCTTTAATGAAAGTTTCTTACGGATTTAAAAACCAATTAAATATTATTTCAGAGGAGACTATTCTTCCTGAAAATAGTTCTCAAATTCAAGAACGTTTTATAAAAGCTTTGGACTATTTTGTAACACAGACAAAAGGCAATATTCTAAAACCTTTAAATGCTATTTCATTTTCAACGGATAATAAAGCCGTAAAAAAAGATTTTACGCAGCAGTTTGATTCCTTGCAAGAAAAGTTATTAGAAAAGCTTTTTTCACTTCAAAAAATGACGAATGGTTTTAAAGTTCAAGAATATTTAAAAGTAAGAGCAAAAGCTGTTTTACAAAAATCAGAACCATCTAAAAAGAAAAAAGTTGTTTCTAAACGCGACCCTATTTTAGCCATAAAATTACGTGAATTAAGAGATGATATTTCTAAATTAGAAAAGATTCCACACTTTCAAATATTTACACAAGAAACACTATATGCAATGTGTGATACGTTACCAAGAACAGAAACGGCCTTATTAAAAATTACTGGAATGGGTAAAATAAGAGTTTCTAAATATGGAGAAGAAATTTTGGAAGCTATTGAAACCTATTGCAAAGAAAACGGAATTAATAACTTCAACGAACAGAAGAAAGAAGACAAAAAACCAACGAAACAAATTACTTTCGAGTTATTTAAGTCAGGTCTTTCAGTCAAAGAAATCGCCAAAGAAAGAAGTTTAACATCTGGCACAATTGAGAGCCATTTAGCAAGTTATATTGCTTCTGGAGATGTTGATATTTTAGAATTAATTGAGATAAAAAAGTATAAAAAAATTATCAAAGCTATTGAAGAAACGAAGTTTAAAAACTTAACAGACCTCAAAGAAAAAGTAGATAAATCTTTTACTTTTATGGAGTTGAGGATGGTTTTAATGTCTATGGAAAGTTAGTTTTTATAATTCCTATGCAAAAAGACAGGGAAAAATACTTTTGAAAGTAAGGTTACTTCAAATCCTTCAAAACCAGTTGCACAGATTTATGACCATTCCATTCGTTTTCATCCAAAGCATAAACAATGTCAAAGTCATTTTGTACAAACTCCATTTTATCACCTAAGCTAAAACCAATTGCATTGTAGGTTTTTTTATTATCCCCTTGAAAAACATTTAGCTTTAAATGTGTTTTATCCGCACCAACTTGTTTTCCGAAACCATTATCTCTAACACAGGTTGATTTAAAAGTTGGCTTCATATTCAAGGGCCCGAAAGGCGCCATTTGCTGAATAATTCTAAAAAACTTAGGCGTAATTTCAGATAAATCTATTTCTGCATCCACAGAAATCTCTGGAGTTAATAATTTTTTATCAATAGTTCGTTCAACAACTTCTTCAAACTTGTTTTTGAAATTAGTATAATTTTCTGGCAGTAAAGTTAAACCAGCAGCATATTTATGTCCGCCAAATTGTTCTATAAATTCCTCACATTCATGAAGTGCATTGTAAACATCAAATCCTTTAACAGAACGTGCAGAAGCTGCTAATTTATCGCCACTTTTTGTAAAAACTAAAGTAGGTCTGTAGTATTTCTCAATCAACCTAGAAGCAACAATACCAATAACTCCTTTGTGCCAATCTTCTTGATAAACAACAGAAGTGAATTTATTTTCCTCCTTATTATCAATAATTTGAATGATAGCTTGATCTGTAATTTTTTTATCTAAATCTTTTCTATCTGCATTAAAAATTTCTATTGCAGCCGCAAATTCAACAGCAGCGTCAAAATCCATTTCGGTTAAGAGTTCAACAGCATAATTTCCATGTTTTATTCTTCCGGCAGCATTAATTCTTGGCGCAATCGTAAAAACAACATCCGTTATCGTAAGCTCGGTCTTTTTAGTTTGTTGAATGATCGCTTTAATTCCATTTCTTGGATTCTGATTAATCACTTGTAAACCATGATATGCAAGCACTCTATTTTCCCCATTCATAGGCACAATATCTGCACCAATAGCAGTAGCGACTAAATCTAAATAGGACACAAAATCTTCAATCGTTTGGTTTCTAGAAACACCTAAAGCCTGTATGAGTTTAAACCCAACTCCACACCCGCATAATTCATCAAAAGGATAGTTGCAATCTTCTCTTTTTGGATTTAAAATTGCAATAGCTTTTGGTATTTCTGCACCTGGTTTATGGTGATCACAAATAATAAAGTCGACGTTTTTTTCCGTTGCATACGCCACTTTCTCAATCGCTTTTATTCCACAATCTAAGGCAATAATAAGAGAGAAATCATTATCATTAGCAAAATCAATTCCCATATAAGACACCCCATAACCTTCTGTATATCTATCTGGAATGTACGTGGCTATATTTGGATAAATCGTTCTTAAATAGGAAGAAACTAAAGAAACTGCAGTTGTTCCATCCACATCATAATCGCCATAAATTAAAATATTTTCATTGTTCGCAATTGCAGTTTCAATTCTTGCTACCGCAACATCCATATCCTTCATTAAAAAAGGATCATGAATTTCATCTAAACTTGGACGAAAGAATTTTTTTGCATCGTTAAATGTTTCAATATCTCTTTGACATAAAATTGATGCAATCGTAAAATCTACCTGCAATTCTTCCGCTAGTTTCTCTACTTTTTCTTTTTCTGTTTGCGACTTTAGCGTCCATCTCATAGCGGTTTTTTTTTAGCGATTAGTTCCGTGTTATATTTTATGTAAATGGATTTCAATTTCTATATCAGCAAATTGTCTAAACATTTCCATCACTCCGCAGTATTTTGTCACGGATAAGTTTACCGCTTTTTGAATTTTCTCAGGCTGTAATTCACTATCATAGAAATGATAATCTACTTTTACTTTGTTGTAAAACTTAGGGTGTTCATCTGTTAATTCTGCGGTAACTTCTATTCTAAAATCGGCAACTTCAGCACGCATTTTTTCTAATAATGAAACCACGTCTAAACCAGAACAGCCTGCTAAGGAAGATAACATTAAAGCTTTTGGCGCGAACCCGATAACATCTCCGTTATCTTGAGATTTATCAAACATTGTCAATCCATGTCCACTAGGATTATCAGTTTCAAATTGTGATTTTTGTGTCCATTTGGTAGTAATTATATTTTTAACCATCTTTTATATTTTTTTAAAAATTGAAGTCTTAAATTGTGCTTTTAAACAAAAATAAGAAAACAGATAGAAATTAGAACCTAAAATGAATAAATCTCAAAAAACTAACAGATGGCATTAGTAACTCCATTATCAGCAGAACACGATTTAGAAACAAAAAAATTAGCAGAATTTTTTAATGAAACGCTCGGCTTTTGTCCGAACTCGGTTTTAACAATGCAAAGGAGACCAGCCATTTCGAAAGCTTTTATCAATTTAAACAAAGCTGTAATGGCAAATGAAGGCCGCGTTACATCCGCTTTAAAAAGAATGATTGCTTGGGTTTCTAGCAATGCAACTGGCTGCAGATATTGCCAAGCACACGCAATTAGAGCTGCCGAACGTTATGGAGCTGAACAAGAACAATTAGATAATATTTGGGAATATAAAACTCACAAAGCTTTTTCTGATGCTGAAAGAGCCGCGTTAGATTTCTCTTTAGCAGCTTCTATGGTGCCGAATGCAGTTAATGCAGACCTCAAACAGCAATTATATAAATATTGGAATGAAGGCGAAATTGTAGAAATGTTAGGCGTAATTTCTCTCTTTGGGTATTTAAATAGATGGAATGATTCTATGGGAACAACTCTTGAAGAAGATGCTATAGATAGCGGAAATCAGTTTTTAGGAAAACATGGTTTTGAAGTAGGAAAACATGATGGTTCTAAATACTAAAGCTTCTGCAAGAAACTATTACGACTGAATGAACAAAAAGTTTGTATTATATATAAATTTGCCTGTCAATTTGTTGATCTAATGAAATAAACGTTTCAGTTCTAGAAACGCCTTTAATGTTTTGAATATCTTTATTTAAAAGATGCATTAAATCTTCATTATTTTTGCATAAAATTTTTATAAAAATCGCATAGTTACCCGTTGTATAATGGCTTTCTATAACCTCAGGTATATCTTTTAGTCTTTTTATTGCTGAAGAATATAAACTAGAAGAATCTAAAAATACGCCAACAAAAGCTGTTGTTGTATATCCTAAAGATTTAGGATTTATCACCATTCTATACCCATCAATTAATTGAGATTTTTCTAACTTTCTTAACCGTTGATGAATTGCTGCTCCAGAAATACCAACTTCCCTAGCAATACTTAGCACTGGGGTTCTGGCGTCTTTTACTAATCTTTTTATGATAATTTTATCAATTCCATCAATTTTCATTATAACAATAATTTGCCCTAAAGATAAAAAAAATAGAGAATACAAAAGTGTATTCTCTATTTTAATATAGTATTATAACTAAATCTTAATTTAAGGTTTCATTACAAAATCTTCCATAAATTTAGTTGTGTAGTTCCCTGCAGCGTAATCTGGATGATCCATTAATTGTCTATGGAAAGGTATGGTTGTTTTAATTCCTTCAATTACAAATTCATCTAAAGCACGTTTCATTTTATTAATTGCCTCTTCTCTTGTTTGAGCAGTAACAATTAACTTGGCAATCATAGAATCGTAATTTGGCGGAATCATATACCCTGCATATACATGGGTATCCATTCTTACTCCGTGACCTCCAGGAGCATGGAAAGTAGTAACTTTCCCAGGTGCTGGTCTAAAGTTATTATGAGGGTCTTCAGCATTAATTCTGCATTCAATAGAATGTAATTGTGGGTAATAATTTTTTCCTGAAATAGGGACTCCAGCTGCCACTAAAATCTGTTCACGAATTAAATCATAATTTACCACTTCTTCCGTAATTGGATGCTCTACTTGTATACGAGTATTCATCTCCATAAAGTAGAAGTTTCTGTGTTTATCAACCAAAAACTCGATGGTTCCAGCACCTTCATATTTAATATATTCTGCTGCCTTTACCGCTGCATTTCCCATGAGGTCTCTCAATTCATCTGTCATGAAAGGAGACGGTGTTTCTTCTGTTAATTTTTGATGACGTCTTTGGATAGAGCAATCTCTTTCTGATAAATGACAAGCCTTTCCATAAGAATCTCCAACAATTTGAATCTCAATGTGTCTTGGCTCCTCAATCAGCTTTTCCATGTACATCTCATCATTTCCAAAAGCCGCTTTACTTTCTTGTCTTGCAGAATCCCAAGCTTCTTTTAAGTCTTCAGGTTTCCAAACAGCACGCATTCCTTTACCACCACCACCAGCAGAAGCTTTTAGCATAACAGGATAACCTGTCTCTAAAGCCACTTTCTCACATTCTTCAAAATCAGCTATTGTACCTTCAGAACCGGGTACGCAAGGTACACCTGCTTCTATCATAGTAGACTTCGCGTTTGCTTTGTCTCCCATTTGGTCAATCATCCTACCTGTAGCTCCAATAAACTTGATGTTATGTTCTTCACATAAATTAGCAAACTTAGCATTTTCAGATAAGAATCCATATCCTGGATGAATAGCATCTGCATTTGTAATTTCTGCAGCGGCTATAATATTTGACATTTTTAAATAAGATTCACTACTAGGAGCTGGTCCGATACACACGGCTTCATCAGCAAATCTAACATGTAAACTTTCTTCATCTGCTTTAGAATATACAGCGACTGTTTTTATGCCCATTTCTTTACAGGTTCGAATTACACGTAATGCAATTTCTCCTCTATTGGCAATTAATATTTTTTTAAACATCTTTGTTAAATTAGTTCATTAGAAAATTTGATTGTTGGATTTCTTAAAATAATCAGCATTTAAAAAATCTAGAAATCTAAGCATCTAAATTAAGATGGATCTACTAAAAATAAAGGTTGATCATATTCTACAGGAGAAGAATCGTCAACTAAAACTTTAACAATTTTACCTGAAACTTCAGATTCAATTTCGTTAAATAATTTCATTGCTTCAATGACACAAACTGTATCACCAATATTTATATCTGTACCAACTTCAACAAAATTTGGTTTCTCTGGAGAAGATTTTCTGTAAAAAGTTCCAATAATTGGAGATTTTACTGTAATATAATTAGAATCGTCATTCTGCACTACCGAAGGTGCAGCAGGCTCTACGAACTGTGCAGTAACTGGAGCTGCAATTTGAGGTATACTAGCTACAGGAGCTGCTTGAACAATTGTGGTTTCTGTTTTACCAGAACCTGTTTTAATGGTAATCTTTATATCTTCCATTTCTAACTTTACCTCGCTAGCGCCAGATTTTGCTACAAATTTTATAAGATTTTGAATTTCTTTAATATCCATGTTTCTTATTCTTTAGTTATTAATTTTTCTGAATTGTATGCCCATTTTAAGTATATAGCTCCCCAAGTGAAACCACCACCAAATGCAGCAAAAATTAAATTATCTCCTTTTTTTAATTGATTTTCATAGTCTGCTAATAAAAGAGGTAAAGTTGCTGATGTTGTATTTCCATATCTTTGGATGTTCATCATTACTTTTTCTGAACCAACACCAACTCTTTTTGCTGTTGCTTCAATAATTCTTTTATTTGCTTGATGTGGTACCAACCACTGAATATCTTCTTCTGTAAGTTTATTTCTAGTTAACATTTTCTCTGAAACATCAGCCATATTAGAAACGGCATATTTAAAAACAGTCTTACCTTCTTGATAAACGAAATGCTTTTTTTCTTTTACCGTTTTTTCTGAAGGTGGCATTATAGATCCACCTGCTTCAATTCTTAAGAAATCTCTTCCTATTCCATCACTTCTTAAATACTCATCTTGCAAACCTAAATTTTCATTATTTGGCTCAAATAAAACAGCACCTGCCCCATCACCAAAAATAATACAAGTTGCTCTATCCGTATAATCTAAAATAGAAGACATTTTATCAGCACCAATTAATAGTACTTTTTTATACCTACCAGATTCTATATAACTAGCTGCGGTAGACATCCCAAATAAAAAGCTAGAACACGCCGCTTGCAAGTCATATGCAAATGCATTTATTGCGCCAATTTCTGTTGCTACATAAGCAGCTGTTGACGCTACTGGTAAGTCTGGTGTTGCAGTACCAACAATTACTAAATCTATTTCTTCGGGGTTTATATTTGATTTTTGAATTAAATCTTCTGCAGATTTAATTGCCATATATGAAGTACCTAAACCTTCGCCTTTTAGAATTCTTCTTTCTTTAATTCCGGTTCTTGAAGTAATCCATTCGTCATTAGTATCTACATAAGATTCTAACTCTTTATTCGTTAAAACATATTCGGGAACATACTTCCCAACTGCTGAAATTGCTGCAGTGATTTTTGTCATATTCGTTGTTTGTTACCAAATATTTTGGAAAATCAAAAGTAGTGAAAAAAAATTCACTTTTTTACGTAAAATTCATCAAAAGAGATGGTTTTTACTTAAAAAACATAAAAAAACCCTCAAAATTGAGGGTTTTCGTGTGTTTCTAGAAGATTGTTTCTAAGCTTCTGCAGCAGCAGATGCAGATTCTAAAACAATTTGTCCTCTGTAATAAAGTTTTCCTTCATGCCAGTGAGCTCTGTGATATAAATGAGATTCTCCAGTCGTTGGATCTGTAGCTATCTGTTGATAAGATGCTTTATAATGTGTTCTCCTTTTATCTCTTCTTGTTTTGGATATTTTTCTTTTAGGATGTGCCATTTTATGTCTTTTTTTCTGTTATTAAATTCTTTAATTTATCCCACCTTGGGTCTGTATTTACTACAGGGTTTTCTTCTTTTATTGTTAGTTCTTTTAATTTGTTAATTGCTTCAGATTCCATAGTGCCATCTAATACTTTTGGATGGATTCTTTTATTAGGAACTGCTAGAACAATCATTTCATAAATAAACTGGGCAACATTAAACTCATATGCTTCGTGAGGCAATATTAAAATCTCCTCATTATCATCATTATATACTGGTCCAAAATTTACTACTAATGGTAATTCTGATGAAACTTCTTGATGAAATAACTCATTGGTTAAATCACAAGGAACTTCAACGGTACCTTCTGCAGCAAAAACCAGCTCAAGTAATGTGCTTTTTTTTACGAATGTTAGCGAAACTTCTATTGATGAACTTATATATTCATCAAAATTAAAAGCTTCAAAGAACTTATTGTCAATTGTATAATCGAACAGATGATTCCCTTCTTTTAATCCTACAAACTGTATGTCGAACTGTTTCAAGTATTTCATTATCAAACATCAATTGAGCCGGCAAAGATACAAAAAAATGTATTTCTGCAATATTTTATATCAAAAAAAAACATCCTTTCTTTATTTATTTAAATTAAAGGACTTTTAGTGAGCTCTAAATACTCATTTCTAGTTTTAAAAACTTGAATTGCAGTAAATAAAGCCTCTGTAAATGATGATGAATTTGCTAAATTTTTTCCAGCAATTTCATAACCTGTTCCGTGATCTGGCGAGGTTCTAATATGACTTAAACCTGCTGTAAAATTAACTCCTTTGCCAAAAGACAATGCTTTAAAAGGGGCTAAACCTTGATCGTGATAAGCTGCTAAGACACCGTCGAATTGCTTATACGTTTCAGAACCAAAAAAACCATCTGCAGCATAAGGTCCAAAAACTAATTTTCCCGTTTCCTTAATTTCTAAAATAGTAGGTTTAATGATTTCATCATCTTCTTTACCAATAACACCATTATCTCCGCAGTGTGGGTTCAAAGATAAAACGGCAATTTTCGGCTTATTAATACCAAAATCTTGTTTTAAAGATTGATGCATTGTTTCCACCTTACTTTTAATTAACTCTGGTGTAATAGATTCTGCAACTTTAGCAATTGGAATATGACCAGTAATTAACCCTATTCGTAGCTCATCAGTCATTAAAACCATTAAACTTTCACCTTCTAAATTAGCTTCTAAATACTCTGTGTGACCAGGAAAATTAAATGTATCTGATTGTATATTTTCTTTATTGATTGGTGCTGTTACTAAAACATCAATCTTATTCTCTTTTAAATGTTTTACTGCGGATGCCAAAGATTTCGCTGCGTAATCACCAGAAATTTTGGTTGTTTTACCAAGTTCTATTGCTACTTCTTCTTTCCAAATATTTAAAACATTTATTTTAGAATGATTTACTTGTGTTATAGCTGCAATTCCATGAACAGGAGTTTCTATACCTAAAGCTTTCTTATGATAAGAAATTACTTTTGTCGCTCCAAAAATAACAGGTGTGCAAAAATCTAACATCCTTTTGTCTTGAAATGTTTTCAAAATTACTTCAACTCCAATTCCATTTAAATCTCCAATTGAAATTCCAACGATTATTTTATCAGATTTTTCCATATAACTCTTGTAATATTACTATTTTTGATATGTACAAAAGTAACCAAATTTTAGGGATATGTTTACAGGAATTATAGAAACACTAGGAGTCGTGAAAAATATTGTTAAAGAGCAAGAAAATGTTCATTTAACGATTAAAAGCAATATTACTAATGAATTAAAAATCGATCAAAGTGTAGCTCATAATGGCGTTTGCTTAACGGTCGTTGCCATTGATAATGATGAATATACTGTAACTGCAATTAAAGAAACTTTAGACAAAAGTAATATTGGAAAGCTAAAAAATACTGAAATTGTAAATTTAGAACGCGCCATGAAAATGGGTGACCGATTAGACGGACATATTGTGCAGGGGCATGTTGATGAAACTGGAGTTTGCAAGAATATTAAAGATGAAAACGGGAGTATAGTGTGCACTTTTCACTATAAATCTAACAAGAATAACATTACAATAGAAAAAGGTTCCATTACCGTAAATGGTGTAAGTTTAACTGTTGTGAATTCTAAACAAAATGAATTTAGTGTCGCAATTATTCCCTACACATGGGATCATACCACCTTTAAAACGTTACAAGTTAATGATGTTGTAAACCTGGAATTTGATGTAATTGGAAAATATGTTGCTAGATTAACTGCTTTCAATAGTTAAGCCTTGCCTTCCTTTTTGTGTAAAAAACGGGTGAGTTTCATCGAAAGGTCTAACAAAATAATCTTTGCATTTCCATTTCTTTCAATATGATACATGGCATCGTTCAATTCTTTTTCTATTTCTAGAATATTTCCTGAATGCACAAAAGGTGCAAACTTAGACAAATCAAAACCTGATTCTGTTTCCATAAAAACCAAATTATCAGACTTATAGTTCATTAATAATGCTTGCCTAAAGAATTGTAAACAATAACCTAAAAATCGTTTTTGCGTTTCTCTTCCTGTTTTTGCAATGATATCAGACCAAGAAATTAGCTGTTGCACAACTGAAGCATCTCCTTTGGCCTTAAAAGCAGTTCTTATCCACGCAATAAACCATTCTTCAAAAACCAAATCAGAAGAATCGTTTTGTAATAAATGCAATGCCTTATTATAATTTCCTTCTGCTTGATGTGCAATTTTTGCCGCTTCATTTTCTACAACTTGCTTATTTATAATCAAATAATTTGCAATGTCTTGTTCACTTAGAGCAGGAAAATGTAATGCTTGGCAACGTGATTTTATAGTGTTTATGATTTGTTCTTCATTTTCTGTAATCAATAAAAAAACAGTTTTTTGTGGTGGTTCTTCAATCAGTTTTAATAATTTATTGGCAGCTGCAATATTCATTTTTTCTGCCATCCAAATAATCATCACTTTAAACCCACCTTCGTAACTTTTAAGTTTTAACTTTTTAACAACAGCTTCAGATTCGTCAACGCCAATTAAACCTTGCTTATTTTCGACACCTATATGTTGTAACCAATTAAATAAGCTGCCATAAGGTTGTGTTGCAATAAAATCTCGCCAATCTTCTAAAAACAGATCACTTACCGCATGTTTTTTTATCGAATCATTTGTCGTGACAGGAAATGCAAAATGCAAATCTGGATGCTGTAGTTTGTTGCATTTTATATTGCAAGCAGCTGCATCCTCAGAAAAATTACACAATAAAAACTGTGCATATGCGATTGCCATTGGTAATGCACCACAACCTTCTTTACCTATAAATAATTGTGCATGCGGAACTCTGCCATTCTCAGCAGATTTTTGCAAATGTTTCTTAATGTGTTCTTGACCTATAATTTGGTTGAAAAGCATGTGCAAATATAACAGATAATTTTACGCAAACGTTATCTTAATTTTTGAGTTTTCAGTTTTAGTAAACGTAAATAAAAAGGTATTTTTGTTGAAAATACATCAACAAAAATGAAAACACTGAAAGATTTTAATTTCGAAAATAAAAAAGCAATTATCCGTGTAGATTTTAATGTGCCTTTAAATGATCAATTCGAAGTTACAGATGCTACTAGAATTGAAGCTGCCAAATCTACTATTATTAAAGTTTTAGAAGATGGAGGAAGCTGCGTTTTAATGTCGCATTTAGGTCGTCCAAAAGGTAAACAAAAAGAGTTTTCTTTACAACATATTGTTGCAAAAGTAACAGACATCTTAGGTGTTAATGTAAAATTTGTTGAAGATTGTATTGGTAAAAAAGCTGAAGAAGCTGTTGCTAATTTAGAAAATGGAGAAATTTTATTACTAGAAAATCTTCGTTTTTATGATGAAGAGAAAAAAGGAGATGTTGCTTTTGCAGAAAAACTTTCTAAACTCGGAGATATTTATGTAAATGATGCCTTCGGAACTGCACACAGAGCGCATGCATCAACTACAATTATTGCACAATTTTTTGGAGATAATAAATGCTTTGGAAACTTATTAGCTAGAGAAATTGAAAGTATAGATAAGGTTTTAAATAATTCTGAAAAACCAGTTTTGGCAATTTTAGGCGGGGCAAAAGTGTCATCAAAAATTACTGTGATTGAAAATATATTAGATAAAGTAGATCACCTAATTATTGGTGGTGGAATGAGTTTTACATTCATTAAAGCACAAGGCGGTAAAATTGGAAACTCAATTTGTGAAGATGACAAAATGGAATTAGCGCTTGAGATTTTAAAACAAGCAAAAGCTAAAAATGTTCAAATCCATATTCCTATTGATGTTGTCGCTGCTGATGATTTTAGCAATGACGCAAATACACAAATTTGTGATATTAATGAAATTCCAGATGGATGGGAAGGCGTTGATGCTGGACCAAAGTCTAGAGAAATTTTTGATGCCGTTGTAAACCAATGTAAAACCATTTTATGGAACGGTCCTTTAGGTGTTTTTGAAATGGAATCTTTTGCTGCAGGTACAATTGCTCTTGGCCATTCTATTGATAAAGCTACTAAAAACGGAGCATTTTCTTTAGTTGGTGGTGGAGATTCTGTCGCTGCCGTAAAACAATTTGGTTTTGCAGATAAAGTAAGTTATGTTTCTACTGGCGGTGGCGCAATGCTAGAAATGTTAGAAGGCAAATCTTTACCAGGAATTGAAGCGATTTTGAAATAAGAATTCTTAAAAAATATGTTAAAAAAGTTCTCATGTCTGAGAACTTTTTTTTGTGCCTTTAATTAGTCCTAAATAAGCCTTATTTTTGTTCTTCTCAAAAAAATGACTCATCTATATGAAATACACGACATTGCCAAATACAGATACAAAAGTTTCTAAAATTTGTTTAGGAACAATGACTTGGGGAAACCAAAATACAGAAGCAGAAGCTCATGAGCAGATGGATTATGCTTTAGAAAAAGGCGTGAATTTTATGGATGCTGCTGAATTGTATCCTGTACCTGCAAATGCAGAAACCTATGGTGATACTGAAAGGATTATTGGTACTTGGCTTAAAAAAACAGGTAATAGGGATAAAATCATTTTAGCCTCTAAAATCGCTGGAGGAGGAGATTATACAGCGCATATTAGGAAAGATGGTTTTAGTAAAAAAGGCATCACAGAAGCTATAGAGAACAGTTTACAAAGGCTACAAACTGATTATATAGATCTATATCAATTACATTGGCCATCAAGAGGTGTTAACTGCTTTGGGGTTAGAGATTATCCTTTTAAAACAGCTACGAAGGAAGCAGAAAATCATTTAGAAATTTTAGAAACTTTAAGTGATTTTATTAAACAAGGAAAGATAAAACACATTGGCTTGTCTAATGAAACACCTTGGGGAACTATGAAATATTTACAAGCTTCAGAGCAATATAATTTACCAAAACCTGTAACCATTCAGAATTCATATTCTTTGATTCATAGAGGGTATGAAGTTGGCATGTCTGAAGTTTCTATGAGAGAAAATATTGGTTTATTAGCGTATTCACCTTTAGCACAAGGTGTTTTATCAGGAAAATACATAGATGGAAAGTTACCTGAGGGTGCAAGAGGAACTTTGTTTCCGAGGTTTATTGCTCGGTACAAAAATGAAGGTTCAGAAGCTGCTGTTATAAAATATTTAGAAATCGCTAAAAAAAATAATTTAACACTTACGGAGTTGTCTTTGGCTTTTATAAATCAGTTGCCATTTGTAACTAGTAATATTATTGGAGCCACAAAGATGAGTCAGTTAAAAGAGAATATCAATTCTATTTATGTTGAGTTATCCGATGAAACTTTGAAAGAGATTGAGGGTGTACACGCAGGAATTCCGAATCCTGCTCCTTAAAAAAGAGTGATTTGATTCCATAAGTTTGAAAAATAATGCTTTTTAAATAAACTAGAAAACCAGATAATATCAAGTGAGATTATCTGGTTTATATTTTTCAATTAAGAAGTTTTTTTTGGTTTTTTATTTTAATAAAAAATACAAGTAATTTAAAAAATTTACTGAAAAACTTATTGCATTTTTATCACGTTATTATCCCTCAATTGATACTCTTGAGTACTTTCTTTACACATTGCAAAACCCTCTTCATTGAATTCTAATCTATGGCCAAATTCACCAACCCAACCTATTTGTTTTGAAGGGTTCCCAACTACCAAAGCATATGGTAAAACCTCTTTCGTAACAACTGCCCCTGCACCAATAAAAGCAAATTCACCGATATTATTACCACAAATAATCGTTGCATTCGCACCAATACTTGCGCCTTTTTTTACAATCGTTTTTAAGTATTCGTTTTTTCTGACAACCGCACTTCTTGGGTTTATAACATTTGTAAAAACCATAGAGGGGCCTAAGAAAACATCATCTTCACAAGTAACACCTGTATAAATAGACACGTTGTTTTGAACTTTTACATTTTTACCTAATATAACTTTCGGAGAAACCACAACATTTTGGCCGAGATTACAAGCTTCGCCAATCACGCAATTGGACATAATATGACTAAAATGCCATATTTTTGTGCCTTTCCCTATGATACAATTGTCATCTATTACTGCCGTTTCGTGTGCGAAATAATCCATATAATATTAATATCCTGTCTTCTTACTTTTCTCTTTAGTACAAATCTCTTTGGATGATGAAGTTCCTATTCTATCAACACCTATCGAAATCATTTTTAACGCTGTCCCATAATCCCTTACGCCTCCTGCTGCTTTTATTTGCAATGGTTTTGCGTTTCTAGAAATTAGTTTCATGGCTTCAAAAGTAGCGCCATTTGGCTTGTTATCTTGGGTTTTAAAAAACCCTGTTGATGATTTTACAAACACTTTTTTAATAGCAGTTTCGTCAAAATTTTCAAGAACAACTTCTTTTATCAATTGTGAAATTACAATAATTTCTTTTGTTGTCAAGGCCGCAATTTCAATGATCCATTTTGCAACTTTATTGTTTTCTAAGCAAAGTTTAGTCGCTTTAAAAACCTGCTCTTTTATCAATGCTATTTCACCTTCTTTAAAAGCTGCATAATTGATAACAAAATCCAATTCATCTGCCCCTAAATCAATCGCTTTTTGGGCTTCTTCTAATTTGATTTCTGTAGATGAAGTTCCTTCTGGAAAATCGATTACCGTTCCTATTAAAAAATCAGCTTTTGATTCTGAAAGCATTTTTTTTGCTAATGAAATATATTTTGCACGAATCATTACTAATTTATAATTGTACAAGACAGCCTCATTTATCAAATTAATTACTTTCTCTTGATTTTCTTCTTCTGAACTATTGGCTTGAGTTGCTGTCTTTAAATAAGTAGCATCTAAAAATTGATTAATTTTCATAATATCAAAAATACATAATAATAAAAAAACCTACCATAAATTCTGGAAGTTTATGAATGTTAAGAATCTATTACAACAAATAATCTGTCAAAAAAATAACGCTATATTAAAAGTGCTTATTTGTTTATCATATCAGAAATTTTAGCTTTGAGAAGATGCGCTAAAATAAATTAAAGTTGTAATTGTAAATAATGGATCAAAAACTACAGCTTAGTTCTGTACGATTTAAGAGGTAAAAATAAGAATGTTTTCGATTTAAGAATGATTTCTAAAATCTGATTATTTTAAATGTTTTTCTGCTACTTTTTCTAATTCGTCATACCAATTTTGCCCAAACTTTCTTACCAAACCTTGTTTTACAAACTTATAAACTGGTACTTGCAATTCTTTACCTAAAGAACAAGCATCATCACAAATTTCCCATTTATCATAATTTACCGCAGAAAACTCAGTATAATCTTTTACTCTTATCGGATATAAATGGCAAGAAACTGGCTTCTTCCACTCAATTTCTCCTTGATTATAAGCCTCTTCAATACCGCAAAGAGCGGTCTTCTTTTGATCGAAAATTACATAAGCACAATCTGCTCCATTAATTAAAGGTGTTTCTAATTCGCCCCATTCATTAGTAACCCAAGCTCCTTCTTTTTCAATAACTTCAATTCCTTCTTTTCTCAAAAAGGGTTTTACTTTTGGATAAATTTCTTCCAAAATTTTGGCTTCCTCTTTTTCTAATGGTGCTCCAGCATCACCATTTACACAACAAGCACCTTTGCATGCCGATAAATTGCACATAAAATCTTTTTCGATAATATCTTCTGAAACGATTGTTTTTCCTAGTTGAAACATATTCGCAAAAATATGATTATTTTTTTCTATATTTTTACAAATTCATGAAGTTAGTTAACTAATTTTGCAAAAAAATAAATTTAATTCTTATGAAATTTGACCTAAAAGAAATTATTACTGCATTTATGGTATTGTTTGCGGTTATAGACATCATTGGTAACATTCCAATTATTATTGATTTACGCAAAAAGGTAGGACATATTCAGTCTGAAAAAGCATCACTTATTGCTGGTCTTATTATGATTATTTTCTTGTTTTTAGGCCAAAGCCTATTAAGTTTAATTGGTATTGATGTAAATTCTTTTGCTGTTGCTGGTGCATTTATTTTATTTTTTATTGCTTTAGAAATGATTTTAGGAATCACATTATATAAAGATGATGCAGGTTCTGCACCGATTACTGCAACTGTTTTTCCTTTGGCTTTTCCGTTAATTGCTGGCCCTGGAAGTTTAACGACCTTACTTTCTTTAAGAGCAGAATTTGACCTAGAAAATATAATTGTAGCGGTCATTTTGAATGTAATTTTCTTATATATTGTTTTAAAAACATCTTCTAAAATAGAGCGTTTAATTGGTCCCTCAGGAATTCAAATAATTCGTAAGGTTTTTGGTGTAATTTTATTAGCTATATCTGTAAAGCTTTTTGCCCAAAACATAAAAATGTTATTTATATAAAATGATTTTTGATGTCTTAACAATTGGTGGAGGAGTTTCTGGAATGCAGTGTGCCCTTATTTTAGGCTCTGCAAAAAATAAGCCTTTTGCTGCCAATAAAAAAATAGGAATTATTATGCATCAAAGAGCTTCTCATTTAGAAAATGCGCTTTTTAATAATGTTTTAGGTATACCTCCAAAAACATTAGGAAAAGAAATTTTAATTGAAGGCACAGAACAATTAGCAACTTTATATCCTCATGTTTCTCAAATTAACAATGAAAAAGTTTTATCCATTACAGAAATTGATAACCTTTACGCAATAGAAACAAACAGGAACAGCTACCAATCAAAAATTTTAGTTATTGCTTTAAACTACTCAAAACCCTTTACTATAAATGGGTTAAATAAATTCATTATTCCTCATAAAAAAGCAAATCCAGAAAAAGATAGAATTCAATTAAAAAATGAAAATCATCTTATAAAGAAAGGTTTGTATTGTTGCGGTACAATTGCTGGTTTACGAAGTCAGTTTGCAATTGCTGCAGGAAGTGGTGCATCTGTAGCTACAGATATCCTTACAATTTGGAACGATAATACACCAACAAAGGTGCATGATAAAGTATGATTAAAATCATGTTTTAATTCTCTTTTACTCTCTAATTTTATACTCGTTAAATAACGATGTTTTTATTGGTTTAATTCCATTTATTTAACACTAGGCTATTTTTAAAATAGACGTTTTATATTTTTTAGAAACATTAAAGAGCTAAAAGAATGGAAGTTAAAAAAAACCCAAAACAACAGTTAGAAAATTATAGTAAAATTTTTATGCAAATAGGCCTAGTGCTTGCCCTATTTATCACGTATGTTACAATGGAGTATAAAACATATGAAAAAGGTAATGGATCACATTTAGGTATCGTAAATATGATTGATGAAATGAAGGAAGAAATTCCAATTATTGAAATTAAAAAAGTAGAACCTCCAAAACAAAATACACCACCCCCTACAATAGAAAAAATTAAAATTGTAGAAGACGATCTAAAAATAGAAGAAACCATTATAGAATCTACAGAGACTGATGAAGGTGAGGCTATCATTGTAAATACTGAAGATATTGAAGAAGTTGAAGAAGTTGAAGAATTTATCGAAGATATTCCTTTTATTTTAATTGAAGACGTGCCTGTTTTTCCTGGTTGCAAAGGAAATAACAAGGAACTTAAAGCTTGTTTTACGAAAAAAGTAACTGGACATTTTAGTAGACGGTTTAATTTAGATTTAGCTTCTGAATTGGGCTTGCAACCAGGTAAAAAAAGATTATTTGTAGTTTTTACAATTAGTAAAACTGGAAAAGTTGTGAATGTAAGGTCAAGAGGACCTCATCCTGTTTTAGAGAAAGAAGTGGGTGAAATTATTAGTTCTTTACCACAAATGACACCCGGTAAACAAAGAGGAACGCCTGTAGGTGTAAGTTATAGCATACCGATAACATTTGAAGTTAGGTAAAAAAATAAAGTCCTCTTTCTGAACTGTTTATTCTTTTTAAGTCGTTTTTTTTTACCTACTTATTACTTTATAATAATTCCATTTGTAGTATACTTGCTCTTAAATAGAGTGCCCTTTTCCTAGATTTTACCTCTCAGTGTTTTGACTTCTTTACGATTAAGAATAGTATAAATTTAAATATTCCAGTTTCCAAATGCTCTTCATATATTTAATTTTTTTCATAATATTTTAAAGATATTCCTAATAAAACGTTTCAGTTTTCTTAATTCATTAATAAATTAAGAAAACTACCTATTGAATAAACTTACATTATTCTATATATTTGTTATGTAGGGTTTATTAAAATTTTTGGTTTATAAGATTTATCCATGATCTAGAAACAAATTAACCCTATTTTATTATTGTAGAGAAAAAGCCGAGCTACCCCCCTAATGTTTGGCTTTTCTCTATGAGAGAAACTTTCTAAAACTCAAAAAAAAATAAAAGTTAAAATATTGTGATTTGTCAAAAAGAGCAAAGTCTCTGTATTTAATGAAAAATTGTTTTAGTTCATTACTTCTAGAAAAAAAAATAGTTTCTGAATACCTTTTTCGTAATCGTTTAAATAAATTTATCCATTTACATTTGGATCTTTTAAATTGTGTGTAACTAAGTCAAGGTTGCTTTAGTCAAAAAACAAATTACTTCTTTTTAATCTCATTAAACACCCTCTTTCCAATAAAAGAGCTATCCTCTCTTGTTCAGAAATAATTTAATATTGATTTAAAAGCAAGGTTTGGGTCTTAATTAAATAATAAGAGACAAACAAGGAGTTTTTATAAGTATTGATATCTGCAAAATGCTTGTCATTTTATTTCCCTTTTTATTAAGCAAAGGAACAATGTAACAATTACTAAATCTCTAACGTAGTTAATCCTTTTTGAATTGCATATTTTGTTAGTTCAGGAATTGTATGTAGATCTATTTTATTCCTAATATTATTTCTATGAACATCTACCGTTTTTGGGCTTAAAAACAATATCTCTCCTATTTCTTTAGAAGAATTCCCTTCCGCTATTAATTGTAAAACTTCTTTCTCTCTCGAGCTCAATTGTGTTTTTTCCAAAGCTTCACCGTTTTTCAGCAAGGTAAGAAACTCTTGATTGATGTCTTTTGATAAAAATTTTTTATTTAACATTACAGTAGTAATCGCTGTAATCAATTCATCTGCATCTCCATCTTTTAACAAGTAACCCGAAGCACCTGCGTTAAACATACCTTGAATAAATTGCTTACTAGAGTGCATAGAAACACCTATTATTTTTATCTGTGGATGGTTTTTATTAATTTGTCTTGCAGCTTCTATACCATTTAAACCAGGCATTGCAACATCCATAACGACAACATTTGGCAATAGTTTCGAACATATTTTTATAGCTTCTCTACCATTGCTAGCCTCTCCAATTATATGCATATTTGACCTTTGTTCAATAATGTTTCTCAAACCATCTCGAAGTAATTTATGGTCGTCAACTAATATTAATCTAATTTCATTTCTATGCGTCATATAGCTAAAGGTATAAAAAATTTTACAGTTGTTCCTACATTTATTTCTGATACTATAATAAATTCTCCCTGTATATTTCGAATACGTTCTTGAACAGCAAACAAACCAAAACCCGAACCTGAATGGTTATTATAATTATTTAATGTAGAGGTATTAAATCCAACACCATAATCAGATATAAGAATATTAAGACCAAGTTTATCTTTCTCCAAATCTACCGTTATTAAGGATGTCTGAGCATATTTGATAGCGTTATTTATCACTTCCTGTATGCTTCTATAAAGTAAAATCGATTTTACATCATTCAATTTAATATTGTCTACATTACTATTAAGGCGACACTTAATCTTGTGAGAAGCTTCTACATCATCCAATAACCAGTTTAATGCCTCAATAACACCTAATTGATATAATATCGGTGGTGAAAGTTCGTAAGTAATTTTACGGCTATTCTCTAAAGCTTCAGAAATTTGTGTTTCGATAAATTTAAGATCTCCATTAATTCCCTTTAAATCCAAATTTTTTTTCAGCTCATTAATTCTCATTTTTGAAATAACTAAATTCTGACTTAGGTGATCGTGTATGTTTGAAGCAATTTTTTTCTTTTGTTTTTCTTCTATCAAAGTGATTTCAGTCGTCAGTTTCTGAAGTGAAGTTTGATATTCTTCAATCTCTTGCTGTGCTTGCATCCATCGTGTAACTTCTCTAATAGATGTAACAAAATAGCTGATTTCTTCACCATCAAAAACAGGAGAAGTTAAAAACTCTAACCAAACATAATGACCTTCTTTATGACGAGCTCTAAAAGAATAAGCATTCTTTTCTACAAAACTAAAGGCAATTTCCTCCATTGCATCTCTTAAGGCCTGAACATCTTCTTCATGAACTATCTCAAATACTTGTTTCCCCAAAAACTCTGATTGTTCATAACCTAATAAGTTTTTTACAGAAGGGCTGATGTATTTAAAAGTGCTATCATGTTCTTGCAAACAAATTAGATCGCTGGAATGATCGGCCAATAAACGATACATCTCTTCAGCCTTTTCAATTTCACTCCTTATTAGTTTTTGTTCTGTAATGTCTTGTGATACGCCTCTTCTACCAATAATTTCATTTTTATGATTGTACAAGGACTCTCCTATATTTCGTATCCAACGGTTTTCATTTTTAAAATTAGTCATTTGCAACTCAATATCAAAAGAAACTCCATTAATAGCAAGATCTAATGTTGCTTCACGAAGTTGTTGTTTTGATTCTTCATTAAAAAAATCAAGAATTACAGAAATATCTGGCACACCTTCGTTAGGGTCGGTGCCATAAATTTCATGAACAGCATCAGACCAAATAATTATATCGGTTTGTTTATTGTATCTCCAGTAACCTATTTTTGCCATTCTACCGGCTTCCTTTAATGAATATTCATTTTCTTCTACTAGCTTATCTGTATTCTCTTTAATTAATTCGCTTTTTTTTATTTTACTTTTTACAACTTTTATTAACTCATCTATATTCAAAGGTTTTATTAAATAATCATCTGCCCCCATGTTCATACCTTTCCTTAAATCTGGCAATTCAGTTTTTCCAGTAAGAAAAATAAAAGGAATTAATTCGGTGATTGGTGATTTTTTAAGTTCTGCTAAAAACTCATAACCATTTAATTTCAGCATTGAAATATCTGAAATGATTAAATTCGGCAATTCAGTTTTTGCTTGTTCTAATCCCTGTAGGCCATTTTCTGCTGAAATAACTTCAAAATCTTCGAATCGAAGTATTTCACAAATTTCTTCTCGTATACTTTTTGAGTCTTCAACCACTAAAATTTTACTCATTATAAATTTTTGGAAGGTTAAAATAAAATGTTGTCTCTTCAGCAAGAATACTTTTTACATCTATTTTTCCCCCATATTGAGAAATAATTTTTTCAACAATACTTAATCCAATACCTGTCGATTTAGTTGATTCAATTACCTGAAACATTTCAAATATTTTTTTATGGTATTTTGGGTTTATTCCAACCCCATTATCCTTAATTGAAAAAATAAAGTCTTTTTCTGTTACTTCACACCCTAATTCAATTAAACCATTTTTTTTATCAATATGGTCGATTGCATTCTGTATCAGAATTTCAAACACTTTTTTCATCATACTTTCATCGGCAACCAAGGTTGGTAATTCGTTCTTTATAGTGATTGTAATATGAGGTGGTTTATTTATTTCATTTATAACTCGTTTCGCGATAGTATTAAGGTTAATCGTACTATTTTTAAACGGAACAGATGCTATATTTGTATATTGTTCTAGTTTCACTAATAATAATTCCATTTTCTCTATCCTTTCGGCCATAAGTTGATTATTAAGACCTTCAAGATTGTTCGATTTCTCTTGGTCTTCTTGATTCCAAGTTAATAAATCCGAAACATTTCTTAGTGAAGATTTTAATTCATGTGAAATTAAATGAGAATAATTATATAGTTGGTTTTTCTGGTTTTGAAGAGTATCAGATAACTCTTTTGTATTATCAATAATTTTCTGAGCCCTAATTAATTCCTTTTCAAGTTTATTTTGAACAGCACTAATCAGGTCATTAATACTTACTGGTTTCGTTAAATAATCTTCAGCCCCTAGATTCATTCCAATTCTAATATCTTCTTTTTCACCTTTTGCAGAGAGGAAAATCAATGGAATACTTCTTGTTTTTTTATTTTTTTGTAGTTTTTTAAACATCTCAAAACCGTCCAAATTGGGCATAAGTATGTCCGAAAGAATAAGATCTGGATTCTCTTTCAAAGCCATTTTAAATCCCATTTCTCCATCTTTAGCTTGAAAAACAGTATACCCTTCCCATAAGAGAATATCGCAAACTTCTTCTCTTATCGCCAATGTGTCTTCTACAACTAATATTTTGTGCATACTATTTATTTAATGTTTTGGAATTTTCACAATAAAGGATGTTCATTCCTAATATTACTATTAATAATTACTCCCAATCTTATTGTTTCGATTATCTCTTTTACAGTTGACAAACCAAGTCCAACTCAATCAGTTAATTGCAAAGTTCTTTGATTCACCTTCAATTCTAACTCCTTACGACAATCAATCAACTTTGCAGTATCTTACCCCAATACTAAATTTACCATACCCATTTATACGTGCACTTGAGGTTAATTATATTATTACACACCGTACATCTATGTTAAGTATTCGCAACCCAAAGGTGGCCGTTTCAATCTACTTTGATATTTACTTTTGCAATCGATTCTGTTTCTTTTTCTAATTTATTTTTTAAATTATAATCAATACAAGACTTTAATACCCCATCACAAATATTTAAAAATAGTTGAATTAACCCTATCTGATCATAGTTATGAACCCATTTTATTCTTTTAATTCTTGTAAAAACTTGGCTTTTTCATCTTTTTTTTTAAAGTTTTATTCCTTCGCTAATTTCCATTTAAGTTATTGTTTTAACGCTTTATAATTATTAATAAGTTATTCATCTGTTCCGTGTATAACAGGGGTGATTCGAATATTCTAAATATACAACAAAAAAAATATTTAAACCAATCACTTAATGCAACTAATAGTCCTAAATTGATTCTTCTTTTTTCTATACTTTCCAAAAAAAGGGAGAGGTGGTTTCTACCATACAAGTAAAAAACACCTCTCCTATATTTTCAATTAAAGATCTCTTATTGAAGTTACTCTACAGTAACTGATTTTGCTAAGTTTCTAGGTTGATCAACATTTTTATCTAACATTACAGCAATATGATAAGATAATAGCTGAAATGGAATTGTAGTTAATAACGGAGTCAATGCTTCTTCTGTTTCAGGAATTTCAATTACATGATCTGCAATTTCTCTAACTTGTGTATCTCCTTCGGTAACTATCGCAATAATTTTCCCTGATCTCGCTTTAATTTCCTGAATATTACTCACTACTTTTTCATAATGCCCTTTTTTCGTAGCAATTACAAAAATTGGCATATTTTCATCAATCAAGGCGATTGGTCCATGTTTCATTTCTGCTGCAGGATAACCCTCTGCATGAATATAAGAAATCTCTTTTAACTTTAAAGCTCCTTCTAAAGCAACAGGAAAGTTAAATCCTCTACCTAAATACAAACAATTTTTAGCATCTTTATAAATAGCTGCAATCGATTTTACATGCTCATCAATTTTCAATAATTGTTCAACTTGTTTTGGTATTAATTGAATTTTATGAAGATAATTCTTAAAAACATCATCTGATAAAGATTTGTTTGCTTTTCCTAATTTTAATGCAATTAACGTTAAAACTGTAATTTGAGTTGTAAAAGCTTTCGTTGATGCTACACCAATTTCTGGTCCGGCATGGGTATAAGCTCCTGAATGCGTTTCTCTTGCAATTGAAGAACCTACGACATTACAAACTCCATAGACAAAAGCTCCTTTAGATTTTGCTAATTTTATAGCTGCAAGTGTGTCTGCAGTTTCTCCTGATTGTGAAATAGCAATTACTATATCCTTATCAGTAATTATTGGGTTTCTATATCTAAATTCTGAGGCATACTCTACCTCTACAGGAATTCTTGCCATCTCTTCAATAAGATATTCTGCCACTAAACCTGCGTGCCAAGAAGTGCCACAAGCAATAATAATAATTCTATTTGCATTTAAAAAATTATCAAGATTATCATCTATACTAGACATCTTAATCATATTTTTATCTGCTAACAATCTTCCCCTAAAAGTATCTGTAATTGCTTTCGGTTGCTCATGAATTTCCTTTAACATAAAGTGATCATAGCCTCCTTTTTCAATTTGTTCTAAACTCATTTGAAGCTTTTGAACTATAGGGTCTACCTTCGAATCATCATGAATTTTATGAATTTTTACTTTTTTGCCTATTTTAATGATTGCCATTTCTTCATCTTCTAAGTAAATAGCATTCTTTGTATATTCTACAAAAGGCGAAGCATCTGAGGCTATAAAAAATTCTTTATTGTCTTTTCCTACACCAATTGCAATAGGGCTACCTAATCGTGCAACAACTATTTCATCCGGTTTTGTTCTATCAAAAACCGCAATTGCATAAGCGCCTACTACCGTATTTAAAGCCAATTGAACAGCCTGTCCAAGTTTACAGTTTTCGGTCTTTTTTACTTCTTCTATTAAGTTAACAAGAACCTCTGTATCTGTGTCGCTTTTAAAAGTATAACCTCTATTAATTAATTCTTTCTTAATGGTGTCATAGTTTTCTATAATTCCATTGTGTACTATAACCAAATCTTCAGATTGTGAAAAATGTGGATGAGAATTTACATCATTCGGCACTCCATGAGTTGCCCAACGCGTATGACCCAGACCGATTTTCCCTTTTTTCCTTTCTGGATTTTTATCCGTAATAAGTTCTAGATCTGATACTTTTCCTTTGGTTTTAGAAAGTTGCATTTTCTCGCCATCATAGATCATTACGCCCGCGCTATCATAACCTCTATATTCAAGTCTTTTTAAGCCATTTATCACTATTGGAAATGAGTCTCTAAAACCTATATACGCTGATATACCACACATAACAATTGATCTATTTTTTTGGTAAGCTCATTAATTCTTTTTCTCTGAGTACGCAATTTTCAATATTGCTCTTTTGTCTCCGTTAGTAGCGTCTTGATTCAAGAGTGTAACAGCTTTTGGATTCCAACTGTAATTTTCAAAAACAGTACTCGATAAGGGATCATCACTAACATTATGAACTTTTAATTTTAATATCGGTGAAGAATCATCATCTCCACTAATTAAATCTGAAACATAATCTGTAATTCTAAAAGTATATTTCTCTGCTTTTCCATTATCATCTCTTTCCAAATTACCACCAAAAGTAGTTTCACTATACGTATCCTTTATTTGACTTAAGCCTGTAAGTGAACTTAAATCTATATCGTTCTTATACATATATAATCTGTTAGGAATTGATGTTGTATCTGCAGATTGGTCAATATAAAATGTTAAAGAAGCATCATTTATTAACCAATTTTTACCTCTCAATTCTTCAATTTTATCTGCAATACCATTATTATCAGTATCTTCTCCAAAAACATCAATAGAGGCTTCACTACCAGCGGCTCCTTGTAATTTTATTTGGTTATTTACTGGATATACTTTATTCTCCATTTTATAAATAGCAGATCTTATTCCGGAAAATAAAAATGAATTGTTTTTTTGAATTGTATCTATAACTTGACCATTAGTTAAAACAGTATTCGTGTAATACACTTCAATAGATGGGTTTAGTGCTGGAACAGTATTACTGAAATTAAAAGAAATTAAAGAACCTTCATCTCCTTTTGCTTCTAAAATAATTCCTCTAAAATAATCATTAAATGCATCTTGAGAATCAAATTCTGATGATTCATATTTGTCTAAAAATGATTCTTTAAACTTTTCTTCATTTAAAGGAATAACGGTAAATGGCAAAGGCACTCCTGACATTGCATACTTTATAGTATCTTTTGAATACAACGTAGTATTACTTAAACGTCTTTTTACAACAATTACAGTGTCATTTTTATTCGGTTTAAACTGAAAATTAATTGGATCGTTTAACTCAGCTCCAGTCTTATCAAAAATATCATTAGATTCATATGAATTTAATTTTGATATATCTACAGGGTTTAATCTGCTTAAATAAGTGCTTGTTTCGTATGCATTAAAAGTAAATGTCTTCGATTGATCTCCAATAATAGAATTTAATGTGAATTCTGGACCTGAGGAAGTGTTTTCATCTAAAGTCGCGGTATAAGGTAACTTTATAAAAACAGTATCTATTGTAGTAACAACTATAGTATCAGAACTATAAACGTTTTCATCATCAATAACCTGTAAACTAGAGCCTATTCCTATTTGAGTAACAATAGAAGCTTCTATTTTTTCATACTCAGAACTGGTATGCACACCTAATAAGTATTCTCCTGGTTCTCTCGAAATATTATCTGATGACACACTTTCAACTGGGCTATTTTCTGCTGTAATTTCTACAGCATATGTGCTTGTGTTAAATTTTGTATTGCTAATAACATTTGATCCAATGTCTGTAAAGTCTTCTTCACATGATATAATTGCTGAAAATAATGACAACAAAACACCGATATAAACACTCTTTTTAATAATTTTTATCACTTTAAAAAACAATTAATTAACTGATAACAAATCAGCGTAAAAATTCAAATAAGCTTCCTTTAAATTCTCTGATTCATACTCTAAAACAGGCATTCCTTTTTCTTCAATAAAAGAACTCAATTCTTCTGAAATTATTTCACTTCCATGAATAATTGCATCAGAATTTTCTATAGCACTTTTTAAAATATTAGTATGGCTTGGTGTCTCTATAGTTGATATTTTATCATTTTCAGATAAATCAAACTTAACTTTAGCCGCTAAATCTGAGTTTAATTCTCCCTCAAAACCGCTATTATACAGTGAAGTAACAATTTTACTTTCCTTAAACAATGGTTCCTCATTATAAAATTCTCTTAAATAAAGAGGTAACAAAGAAGCCATCCATCCATGAACATGAATAATATCTGGAGCCCAGTTTAACTTTTTGACAGTTTCTACAACACCCTTAGCAAAGAAAATAGCACGTTCATCGTTGTCTGAAAATAATTCATCATCTTCATCTGTAAAAACTGCTTTTCTTTTAAAATACTCTTCATTATCAATAAAATAAACTTGCATTCTTTCTTTTGGAATAGAAGCAACTTTAATAATTAATGGCATGTCTAAGTCGTTTATTACAAGGTTCATTCCCGATAAACGTATCACTTCATGTAATTGATGTCTTCGCTCGTTAATCACACCATATCTTGGCATAAAAATTCGTGTCTGAACTCCTTTAGAGTGTGCGTTTTTAGCTGAATTAAAAGCTGTAGAAGACAGCTCCGTTTCTGGTAAATACGGGACCACTTCAGACGATACAAATAAGATTCTTTTGTCCTTCATTAAATCAAACTCTTTTTATGAGATTGGCAAAAGTACAAATTATTATGCTAATATCGTGTTAAAATGGTAAGTTTGCAGACTTTACTTAACTTTTAAGGATGGAAATTTTCAACACTAAACAAGAGATAAAATCATACTTAACCGCTCAAAAAGAGAGGGGTAAAACCGTTGGGCTTGTTCCAACTATGGGTGCATTACACCAAGGTCATTTATCTTTAGTAAACAAAGCTAAAAGGAAAAATGACATAGTTGTGGTAAGCATTTTTGTGAATCCTACACAATTTGACAAAAAAGAAGATTTAACAAATTACCCAAAGACCATAGAAAACGACACTGAATTATTAAAAAGTGTTTCTTGTCATGTTTTATTTTTTCCTTCTGTGGAAGAAATATATGAAAATCAACTTTTATCAGAAAAATTTGACTTTGATGGCTTAGAGCATAAAATGGAAGGGAAATTTAGAAAAGGGCATTTTGACGGTGTTGGCACCATTGTAAAAACACTTTTTAAAATTATAGAACCTAACAAAGCTTACTTCGGTCAAAAGGATTTTCAGCAGCTACAAATCATTAAAAAAATGGTTAGAAAAAATCGTTTAAATGTAAAAATTAAAGGGTGTCCTATTTTTAGAGAAAATGATGGTTTAGCCATGAGCTCTAGAAACACAAGACTATCTGCAAAACAAAGAGCTGATGCCCCTTTTATTTATAAAACACTTAAAAAAGTTCGTGCGAAATTAATCTCAGAAAATATTCTTGAAGTAACTGAATGGGTAGAAAATCAATTTAAAAAACATCCTTCATTTAATTTAGAGTATTTCACTATTGCTGATGAAAAATCGTTAGAAACCCTAAAAAATAAAGAACTGAATAAAAAGTATCGTGCTTTTATAGCGGTATTTGCAAGTAAAATTAGATTGATTGATAATATTCGATTGTAAAATAATTAACCAAAAAATAGTATTTTTGCCACAGGTAAGTTCAAATAGCACAGACTAAAACTCACCCTGTAAAAGTTATCAGTGCAGCTTTAAATTGGCTGAGAAAAATCTCAATTGATGAAGGTTTAATGAATGCAACTAACATTATTGAAATGAGTGAGTTTAAAATGTGAATAACAGTAATGACCAGCATTTGGAAACTCATGTGCTTCCCAGACGACTTGGAAATGAAGAAATTAGATTAAGCAGAGCTTCAATTAGAAGATTTATTGTCGGTAATGTTTTAATTCTAATGGTTTATATAATTTAAAGAAGTTGAAGACTTTAAACCGTCTTTAGTCTTTGCGAACGAAAAGATAATACATACGCATAGTTATGAGCATTAAAAAGATTTTAAAAATCATATTACCACTCGGCTTAGGAGGCCTTTTAGTTTGGTATTCTATCTCTAAAATTTCTATTGACATATTAATTAGCTACTTTAAAGAAGCAAATTATAGTTGGATTTTTCTTGGATTATTCTTTGGAGCCTTAAGTCATCTTTCTAGAGCTTACAGATGGAGGTTTATGTTAGAACCTTTGGGCTTTAAACCTAAATTACCAAATAGTATTTTAGCTGTTTTAGTTGGTTACTTAGTAAATTTAGCTTTGCCAAGAGCAGGAGAAGTCTCAAGAGCATTGGTTTTAACAAATTACGAGAATGTTCCTTTCGAAAAAGGATTTGGCACTATTGTAGCCGAAAGAATAGCCGATTTAATTATGATGCTCTGCATCATAATTATCACTCTTTTTGTTCAGTTCGATTTTATTTACGAACTGGTAACCCAAAATTTTGACCCAGCTAAAATTAGTATTGGTTTAGCTATTTCATTAATTGGTTTCTACACATTAACTTCTTTCATAAAAAAAGCGAAATCAGGGTTTTTATTAAAGATAAAAACCTTTGTCTCTGGCTTAGTCGAAGGCGTTACAAGTATTTTTAAGATGAAGAATAAATGGGCCTTTATATTTCATACTGTATTTATTTGGGTAATGTACGTAGCCATGTTTCGGGCAACAATTCCAGCAATTGAAGGCTTAGAGGTTCCTTTAGGTGGAATTTTAATTGGCTTTATTGCTGGAGGATTTTCTATCGCTGCAACAAATGGCGGAATTGGTTTATACCCAATTGCTGTTGCTGGGGCTTTAGCTTTGTTTGACATCCCCTTAGAACCTGCAACTGCTTTTGGTTGGATTATGTGGACCGCGCAAACAGCGATGATTATCATTTTTGGTGGCCTAGCATTTTTATTACTTCCTATTTACAATAAAAACAAGTAGTTTTTAAACGTCAACACAGGTGGGGTTGAATTTACCTTGAGAAAAGTCGAATCTAAAGATTACTTTGTAACTTTGAATTATTGAACCAATAATAAATGGCAAAAACCAAAACAACTTTTTTCTGTCAGAATTGTGGCACGCAACACGCAAAATGGGTGGGGCAATGCGGCGCCTGTAAAGAATGGAATACCATTGTAGAAGAAATAATACAAAAAGAAGAAAAACGTGTTTGGAAACAGGCGGCAACTGCAAAACAATCAATTAATAAACCGCTTAAGGTAGCCGACATTCAACTTAACCCAGAAGAAAGAATTGTCACCAACAATAACGAATTAGACACCGTTTTAGGTGGCGGATTAGTAAAAGGTTCTGTAACGCTATTGGGTGGAGAACCTGGTATCGGAAAATCGACACTATTATTGCAAGTTGCCTTAAATATCAATCATAAAGTATTGTATGTTTCGGGCGAGGAAAGTCAATCTCAAATAAAAATGAGAGCAGAAAGATTAGAAGCTAATAATTCTAATTGTTTAATTCTAACCGAAACAAATACGCAACAAATCTTTAAAAGCATTGAAGAAACAGAGCCAGATGTTTTAGTCATTGATTCGATACAAACTTTACACACAAATTCAATTGAAGCATCGCCCGGAAGCATTTCTCAAATAAGAGAAGCAGCGGCCGAATTGATAAAATATGCTAAAGAAACTGCAACACCAGTTTTATTAATTGGGCACATTAACAAAGAAGGAAATATTGCTGGGCCAAAAATTTTAGAACACATGGTCGATGTTGTTTTACAATTTGAAGGCGACAGAAATCATACTTACAGAATCTTACGTTCACAAAAAAATAGATTTGGTTCTACCTCTGAATTAGGAATTTATGAAATGCTTTCTTCTGGGTTAAGAGAAATTACAAATCCGTCTGAAATATTAATTTCGAAAAAAGATGCTGATTTAAGCGGAACTGCAATTGCCTCGACTCTAGAAGGAATTCGCCCCCTCATGATAGAAATACAAGCGTTAGTTTCTACGGCAGTTTACGGAACTCCGCAGCGATCAACAACTGGCTATAACCTAAAACGATTAAACATGATTTTAGCAGTTTTAGAAAAAAGAGCCGGCTTTAAGTTAGGAGCAAAAGATGTGTTTTTAAATGTTACTGGTGGTATCAATGTAGATGATCCTGCAATAGATTTAGCAGTGGTAGCAGCTATTTTATCATCTAATCAAGATATTGCTATTAACCCTAATGTATGTTTTGCTGCCGAAGTTGGATTAGCCGGGGAAGTAAGACCGGTTTCAAAAATAGATCAACGGATTTCAGAAGCTGAAAAATTAGGTTATAAAACCTTTGTAGCTTCAAAATACAACAAGATTTCTTCTAAAAATCATGGAATAAAGTTAATTTTAGTTGGAAAAATTGAAGAAGCTTTTGCTACTTTGTTCGCATAAAAAAAACCGAACATTTCTGCTCGGTTTTCATTTATAATAATCATTCTGAATTAAAATCAGAATCCGTTATTTTTTATTCGCTATTTTGATATATTTATCTAAAGCCATTGTCATAGAAGGTGTTTCTGGACTTGGGGCAGTAATGTCACACTTTAAACCTGCCTCTGTCACTGCTTTTACAGTAGAGTTACCAAAGGCCGCAATTCTAGTTTCATTTTGCTTAAAATTAGGAAAATTATGAAACAAAGATTCTATTCCTGACGGGCTAAAGAAAACTAACACGTCATAAAAAACATCTTCTAAATCAGATAAATCACTAACTACAGTTCTATATAAATCAGCTCTTGTCCAATTAATACCTAGAGCATCTAACTCAGTAGGAATTAATGGTTTTAATTTATCTGAGGATGGCAATAAAAATTCTTCAGTTTTATGCTTCTTAATTAACTTAATTAAGTCAGGAAATGTTCTTTTACCAACATATATTTTACGCTTTCTGTAAACTACATATTTCTGCAAATAATAAGCTACAGCCTCAGACTGACAGAAGTATTTCATACTATCTGGCACTTTAAAACGCATTTCTTCAGCAATTCTAAAAAAGTGATCTACTGCATTTCTACTCGTTAAAATAATAGCAGTAAATTTAGTTAAGTCAATTTTTTGACCTCTAACTTCTTTAACGGAAATTCCTTCAACATGAATAAAGGATCTAAAATCAATTTTTACTTTTTGTTTATCAGACAAATCAAAATAAGGAGAAGTTTCTGTCTTCGGGGGTGGTTGTGATACTAAAATCGTTTTAACTTTCATACGCTTTCATTTTGTAATTAAAACATCAGTTTAAACAGTATTAATAGCGGCGCTATTTCAAAGGCGCAAATGTACAAAATAAAATAAAACAACTTATTAAAAATTAGCTTTTTATTACTAACCGCGTGGAACACAAAGCGTATAAGAAAAATAAAACCAGCGAAATAATACAAATAAGTATATTTTAAATTTGAATACTGATTTAAAACTAATGCTATATATAGTAAAAAGGAAATAGCATTTAAGTAATTAGATTTTAAAATAACAAAAAATCTTAATTCATTTTTTATTAAAAACACAGACGAAAACAAATATTCTGCTACTCTAATCAGCAAGAAATAAGATAACAACCAGAAGAAAACCAACAAAAAAGAAGAAAAGCTGGCATCAGTTGCAGGCAATGTATGCCTCTTAAAATTAAAAGCTAATAGCGATATTACAAGTACAGAAAAGATAAAAAATACAATTTGAAAAAGATCAAAAAAATTAGTTTTTTCCTCAGATTCTGACTCTACAAAACTTACTTTAAACAAACTATAAAGAATACTCTTTAACCTTTCTGAATTTAATGCTTTCAATAAAACAATAGCAAAAAACAAAAACATTAAAACTAATGTAATCCAATGGTTAGAAGTTGTAATTTTTTCTAGTGCTTGCAAGTAATTTTCATTTAATAAGATTAAAACAAAATTAGTAATTAAATAATGTATATTTGTCTACTTACTACATGAAAATTAATTTATGTCAGACGCGTTAGTTATTATTCCCACCTATAACGAAAAAGAGAACATAGAAGTTATCATAAAAGCTACTTTTAGCCAAAAAAAATCATTTCATGTTTTAGTTGTTGATGACAACTCACCCGATGGAACCTCTAAGATTGTAGAAAAATTAATTTCTGAATTCCCAGGTCGCCTATTTTTAGAAAAAAGAGTAGATAAAAACGGTTTAGGAACTGCTTATATACATGGTTTTAAATGGGCCATTGCAAAAAAGTATGATTACATCATAGAAATGGACGCCGATTTTTCTCATAATCCAAATGATTTAATTCGCTTATATAATGCTTGTAAAAAAGAACATGGTGATGTTTCTGTTGGATCCAGATATGTAAACAATCAAGTAAATGTTGTTAATTGGGATATGAAAAGATTACTCCTTTCTTATTTTGCCTCAAAATATGTACGATTCATAACAAGAATTCCTCTTTTTGATACCACAGCAGGTTTTGTATGTTGGAAAAGAGAAGTGCTCGAAACCATACAATTAGACAAAATAAAATTTATAGGCTATGCTTTTCAAATAGAAATGAAATTTAAAGCCTGGAAACATGGTTTTAATATAAAAGAAGTATCGGTAATTTTTACTGACAGAAAACTAGGAACCTCTAAGATGAGCGGAAACATCGTTTTTGAAGCTTTATTTGGAGTGATAAAAATGAAATTGAAAGGGTTGCCAAGAAGATAGATATCATGAAGGAAATCTCTCTTAGAAACGCTAATTTAACAGACCTAGAAACGCTATTAAAGTTTGAGCAAGGAGTTATAAAGGCAGAAAGGCCTTTAGATCCTTTTTTAGGTGAAGGTGAGTTATCTTATTACAATATTCCTGACTTAATCTCTAACCCCTATATACATTTAATAGTTGCCGTTTGTAATGAGAAATTGGTCGCTTCTGGTTATATAAGAAAAGAAAGCTCTAGCCACTATCATAAAAACCCAAAACATGGTTATATTGGTTTTATATATGTAAAGCCATCATTTAGAGGGCAAAGAATTAGCAATTTAATTTTAGAATCTCTAAAATATTGGGCACAAGAAAAAGATCTACAAGAATTAAGATTAGATGTATACAGTAATAATACTGCAGCGATAAAAGCGTACGAACGTTTTGGATTTACCAAAGGTTTAGTAAATATGAAAATAGATATTTAAAAAGAAAAATGACAAAATCAACTTTAATAAAAAATGCCAGAATCGTAAATGAAAACAAAACTTTTTTAGGGGATGTTTTGATTGAAAATGAAATTATAAAGAAAGTTTCATCCAAAATAAAAGCAACTGAAAATGTTGAAGTTATTGATGCTAAGGGCAAATTATTAATTCCTGGTTTTATAGATGATCAAGTTCATTTTAGAGAACCCGGCTTAACACACAAAGCAAATATTGCTACAGAAAGCAGAGCTGCTGTTGCTGGTGGAATTACTACTTTTATTGAAATGCCAAATACCGTTCCGCAAGCTACCACACAAGATATATTAGAAGATAAATTTACAATAGCTTCTAAAGATTCGTATGCAAACTATTCTTTTATGTTTGGCGGCACGAACGATAATTTAGAAGAATTATTGAAAACAGATCCTAAAAAAGTAGCAGGAATTAAATTATTTTTAGGCTCCTCTACAGGAAATATGTTAGTTGATAATGCGCAAGTTTTAGAGAAAATTTTCTCATCAACAAAAATGATTATTTCTGTACATTGTGAAGACGAGGCTACTATCAGAAAAAACACACAAGAATTTATAAACAAATACGGAGACGATATTCCTCTAAAATATCACCCAATTATTAGAAGCGAAGAGGCTTGCTATTTATCATCTTCAAAGGCAATTGAATTGGCTAAAAAAACCGGAGCAAGATTGCACATTTTTCATTTATCAACAGCTAAAGAAACCGAACTTTTTAGAAACGACATTCCTTTAGAAGAAAAACAAATTACCGCAGAAGTTTGTATTCATCACTTATGGTTTTCTGATAAAGATTATGCCGAAAAAGGAACACATATAAAATGGAACCCTGCAGTTAAAACAGAAGATGACAGACAAGGTTTGTGGGAGGCTTTGCTAGATGATAGAATTGATGTTATAGCAACAGACCATGCACCTCATACTTTAGAGGAAAAAAACAATATATATACTAAAGCACCGAGTGGTGGGCCCTTAGTACAACATGCAATACCTGCTATCTTAGAAAAAGTAAAAGAAGGTGTGATTTCAATTGAGAAAGCAGTTGAAAAGATGAGTCATAATCCTGCTAAATTATTTCAAATTGAAAAAAGAGGATTCATAAAAGAAGGCTATTTTGCCGATTTAGTTTTGATTGACACCGACAAACCTCAAACCGTTTCAAAAGATACTATTTTATATAAATGTGGCTGGTCTCCTTTTGAAGGGACTACTTTTTCATCAAGTATAACACATACATTTGTAAATGGTAATTTAATGTATAAGAATGGTGTTTTTAATGATGAAATTAAAGGAAAAAGAATTACATTTAATCGCTAAAATGAAAAACATAAGCTACTTACTAATTTTTATTTTCTTGGCTTCTTGCACGAGTAACACGATTTTTGAGAAACCAAAAGACATAATTCCTAAGGATACAATGAGTCTTTTAATTCAAGAGATGATGATTGCTTCTTCTGCAAAATATGTTAAAAACAAGAATTTAGAAAAAAAAATAGAGTACATGTTTTTAGTTTACGACCAATTTAAAATTGATAGTGTTCGTTTTCAAACAAGTAACTTGTATTATATGTCTAAAATAGATGTATATCAAGAAATTTTTAGAGATGCTAAAGTTAATTTAGAAAAGCAAAAAAAAATCTATGAAAAAATAAATAATAAACGCGATTCTCTAAAAAGTGATTCTCTTAACCAGATTAGAGCACTAAGGAAAAAGAAGCCTGAAAAATTTAACAATTTAAAAGTTAAGCCTACTATTTAAGATATCTTTTAGAAATTTTTTTAATTGATTTTGCGATATCTTCAAACTCATAATTGATTTTTTTTTGTATTTTTTCTGAGGAATATTTAGACACAGCATGGGCAGATCTTGCAGAGTTTTTACTCAACAGAGGTTCTTTTTCGGTAATTTTTGAGAAGAACCAAGCAAGCCTCCAAAAAAGATTCGTTTGCCAAGGTTTTATTTTTATTGATGGTCGTTTTTTACCAAAAGCATCAGCGATTAAAAAGAAGATTTCTTTGAATGATTTATTTTCTGAAATCAGAATAAAACGTTCGTTTTTTATGGTCGAATTCATCAATAAAATCATAGGCTTTACAACATCCTGTACAGATACAAATCCAGTAATTCCTTCTGTATAAAATCGTAATCCGTTATACACTTGAGAAAATAATTTCCCCGAACCAGAATTCCAAAAACCACTTCCTAAAATAACTCCAGGATTTACGATAATTACATCAACTCCTTCTTGACTGGCTCTCCAAACTTCCATTTCTGCGCCAAATTTGGTAATAGAATAGCCACTATTATCCAATTCTTTATTCCATTCATTTTCTTCGGTTACTATTTTTCTTTTTAAAGAATCACCTACAGCAGCAATAGAGCTTACAAAACATAGTTTTTCAATTTTTGCATCAATACAAAGATTTACAATAATTGCGGTTCCATGAATATTTACCTTTCGCATTTTTCTATAATCTTTAGGACTAAAAGAAATAAATGCCGCACAATGATATACTTGTTTTACATCAGAAAAAGTAGGAATCATTGAAGGGACATCAGTAATATCGCCTTGACACCATTCTATTTTTGAAAATAAATTCTCATCATCAGTATAATAACCAAAAACTTTTTTTACCTTTTCTAAAGACGATTTTTCTCTGTAAATAGCTCTAACTGCAATATTTTGCAAACATAAATGGTACAATAAATGAGAACCAACTAAACCTGTACCTCCAGTAACTAAAATCATACAGCTAATTTATGGTTTTTTCAGCGATAAGTTTATCTTTGTCCCGTTAAAAAGCAGTTTTTAAAGCTTGTTTAACAGCGTCAGATTGAGCGTGTCGAAATCGATAATATAAGAGTTTATAGCATAAAAACTTCGACAAGTTCCGTTTAACATCCCAATTTAAAAATTGAATTAATTAAGATTTACAATGAATAATTTTATTGCAGAATTACAATGGAGAGGAATGTTGCACGACAGCATGCCAGGAACGGAAGAACATTTGTTAGAAGAAATGAGAAGCGCTTATGTTGGTTTTGATCCAACAGCAGATTCTTTGCATATTGGAAACTTAGTTCCTATAATGCTATTAGCGCATTATCAGAGATGTGGTCATAGACCCATCGCTTTGGTTGGAGGTGCAACTGGTATGATTGGAGATCCTTCAGGTAAATCTGCTGAGCGTAATTTATTAGATGAAAAAACATTACGACATAATCAAGAATGTGTAAAAGCGCAATTAGGTCATTTTTTAGATTTTACTTCTGATGAAAAAAATGCGGCAATTCTGGTAAATAATTACGATTGGATGAAAGATATTTCATTCTTAGAATTTATTAGAGATATCGGTAAACACATTACCGTAAATTATATGATGGCTAAAGATTCTGTTAAAAATAGAATTAGCTCTGAATCTAAAGATGGTATGTCTTTTACAGAATTTACCTATCAAATGGTACAAGGTTATGATTTTCTACATTTGTTTAGAGAAAATGCAACCACGATTCAAATGGGTGGTTCAGATCAATGGGGAAATATTACAACGGGTACAGAACTAATTAGAAGAATTGGTGGCGGAAAAGGATATGCTATTACTTGTCCTTTAATCACAAAATCTGATGGTTCTAAATTTGGAAAATCTGAAGGAGGAAATGTTTGGTTAGACGCGAAAAGAACCTCAGCCTATAAATTTTATCAATATTGGTTAAATACTTCTGATGAAGATGCAGAAAAATATATTAAAATCTTCACTTTTTTAGATCAAGAAACTATTAACTCTTTAATTGAAGAGCATAAAGAAGCGCCTCATACTCGTATTTTACAAAAACGTTTAGGAGAAGAAGTTTCTGTTTTAGTGCATGGTAAAGAGCAATATGAGAAAGCCATAGAAGCTTCTGCTATTTTATTCGGAAAATCTACAGCTTCTGATTTAAAATCTTTAGATGAACAAACATTTTTAGATGTATTTGATGGCGTTCCACAAGCATCAGTATCTAAAGAAGATATTGAAAAAGGATTGGATATGATTGGAGCTTTAGCTGCTAAAACAGGGTTTTTAAACTCTAATGGTGAGGCCAGAAGAGCTTTAAAAGAAAATGCCATTTCGGTAAACAAAGAAAAGGTGAAAGAAGATTTTATTATTACTTCTAATGATTTAATTGCTCATAAATATGTGTTATTACAGCGAGGTAAGAAGAATTATTATTTATTGATTGTAGCTTAACTTATAACATTAAATTCATAAAAAAAGAGCTGAAATTTTCAGCTCTTTTTTTATGCCCTTTTATGAGAGAAAATCTCTATCAAGCTGCTTTTTCTGGATTCCTCTTTTTACAAAATCAAATTCAGCATATAAACCGTTATTACAAATACGAATCTCTACTTATTAGTTTCCAATTTTTATCGGCTTGTTTTTGCAACTTTGCTGCCCCTTCTTTTTGCCAAAGTATTAAAGTATTTGTTCCCCAAGAATTATAAAACAAATATAGTTTACCATCTTTAATTTCGAAAGTCTTAGGGTTTATATCTACTTTTTCTCCTTTTAACCCAATAGCATACGCACAAAACCCTCCGTATTGTGGTACATATTTTTTAGGATTTTCTTTAAAAGAGTTTGCATTTTTTTGAGATGAAAACTTAAATTTCCCCCCTTCAAATTCTGTAATAAACTCCTGGTTTCCTTTCTCTACTTTATTCTCAAAATAAGAAACTACATCATAACCTTTTGCTAAAAAACCATTTTTCGTATTGTAGTGTTGGGCAAAAAAAGTTGTTGATATTAAAAGCAATAAAATAGCAGATAAATGTTTCATCAAGTTTTTGTTTTTGGTTTGGTCGATGAAACGTTTTAGAAATTACAGCTGTGTTTTTACATGAAAAATTAATACATACTTATTTTGTGTTCTTTTTAATTAAAAAAAGAGTTTGTGCAAACAGCTACACCAAGTGCAATTATTAATACACCAAAATAATGCACAATTATTATTATTTTAGTGCTACTTTTTCCCCTCTAAGACCTGTATCAGAAACTCGTTTTGTTTTTCTAATAGTTCATTCGTCTTATTCATTAACTCAATATTTTTAGGGGTTACGACTGTTGTGTTTTTAGGGTCATCTGCTTTTTTCTTAATGGAATTCATCACCTTAACAACTAAAAAAACAGTAAATGCTATCACTAAAAAATCTACACCAGCTTCAATCAGTTTTCCATAGCCAATGGCAATTTCTTCTAGTTTTGTAATACCATCAGCCATAGCGGCCTCTCTTAAAACAATCTTTTTATTCGCCCAGTTTTTGCCATGTGTCATAAAAGATAAAGGGGGCATTAAAATCTCTTTTACCAATACATTAACAACTTTATTAAAGGCCGCTCCTATGATTACACCAATAGCAATATCGATCATGTTTCCTTTAACCGCGAACTCTTTAAATTCTCTATATAACTTCATGCTTTTAATCTTATAATACCATTAAATTACACCCTCTAATATCTGAATTATCAAATCTCCCAATAATTTCAAAAGTTTTATTTTCATGCACTTTTCCTAAATCTTGAGTCGCAATAAATGAGCAAGAATTATAGTTTGCCAAATCAATGACATTGATTCCTCCTACTTTTCCTCTCGGCAAAATAGTTAATGCATCCTCTGTATCACGAGTTAAAATTCTCATCCAAGAAGGCGTTTCAAAAATTCCATTTCCTTTCGAATACCCTTGACTTAAGAGTTCGGTCATTCCATATTCTGAGTGAATTTCATTAACATTAAATCCCTCTTGTAATAATTGATGTAACTCACTTCTAATTAATTCCTTTCTTCTTCCTTTCATTCCGCCAGTTTCCATGACTACTGTATTTTTAAGATTGAATTGATATTTTTCAATCAAATCTAACAAGGCAAAAGAAACACCAATTAACAAGATTTTTTGTCCTTTTTCATCAAGATTGATAAGTTTTTGGGCCAATTCATCAATATTATCTAAATAAAATCCACTTTCTGGGTTTTTCGACTTTACGATTAAATCATCAACCATAAAAACCAAGGAAGAACCATTTCTCTCTAAATAATTTGGTAATAAAGCTAAAACTGCATACTCTTCAATATTTCCATAAAAATGGGCAAACCCTTTTAAATAACTTTCTTTATACAATTTAATATCTGTTACAAAATGTTTACTGGTAACACTTCCTGTTGTTCCAGAACTTGTAAAAATTTCCTTGATTTCTGCTGTTGAAGAAAGAACTTCTCTTGTCTTAAAAAATTGAATGGGTAAAAAAGGAATTTTTTCAACTTTTGTAACATCAGAAGGATGTATATATAACAAATCGCAAAAAGAACGATATACTTTGTTGTTTTTAAACTGGTGTTTAAAAACATTTAGTGCAATTTTGGTAAATTGCGCTTCAGATTTTATATTAAAAATAGTTTCTTGCATAAAGGATTACAAAAATAAGATTATTAGACGCAACCTTTTTAATCTTTTTACATCTTATATTTGTATAAACAACTATGAGGTCTATTTTACTGTTGTTTTCGAGGGATTTTCTAAGTGTAATAGAAATAATCAGTTAAAAAATAGAAGTTTTACCTAGTTAAAATCTATAGTTATGAATTTAAAAAACATTTTTAGCCTCCTTTTAGTTACTTTATTTCTCTCTTGTGGAAGTAATGAAACGGCAATAAATACAAACAATCTTTTATTAGGTTCTTGGATTATGCCTTTATATAGTTCAGAAACTACCACTTATAAAAGAGGAAATTCTTTGCCAAATGATGCTTATGGAATCTCATTTTCAGAAAACGGTGAATTTATAGAACGTTCTTCTGGTTGGTGCGCAACACCTCCTTTATCTTATTTTGATTATATCGGGAGTTTTGAAATTGAGGAAACACTGATTAAAATCACAACAGAGTCTTATCCTAATAGCTATCAATGGAAAATTGTTTCGCTTACAGAGAGAGAATTGGTCGTGAAAAGGGAACTAACAGAGCAAGAAAAAGAGCATAAAAATTTGATCGCTTTATTTGATGAAATTCAGACTCTTGTTTACATTATTTCTTGCACTGATACTGCAAATTGGACATTTACAGCTTACGGTTCTAAAGCTTGCGGGGGTCCTCAAGGATATGTTCCTTATTCAAAAGATATTGATACTATTGCGTTTTTGCAGAAGATTGAAGGTTACACAAAAGCAGAAAAAAAATTCAATATTAAATGGGGAATTATCTCTGATTGTTCTATTATCGCTGAACCAAAAAATGTTGAGTGCATTAATGGGTATCCTTCTTTAATTTATTAAATTAATATTATGAAAAGAAAATTATTGCTAGTTTTTATGTCTATTATTTTACTTTCTTGTTCAAACAATGACCCTATAAATTTTGAATATACTTTCTTACCTATAACGGAAATTATAGCCCCTGTAAGTTTTACATTCGGAGAAACGGATACCTTAAAGTTAAAGTATACATTGCCTAATGGTTGTTACCATTTTAATGATGTTTATTATGAATATAAAGACAGTACTAGAATTGTTGCAATAAGAGCCAGTAAAGAATTAGACGCCTATTGCACAGAAGCGCTTATTGTGGAAGAATACGACCTTTTGGTTACCGCAAGACAGGAAGAGGATTATCTATTCAAGTTTTGGAAAGGAAGTGATAACAATGGAGATAATATTTTTGAAGAAGTAATTGTTCCTGTAAATTAGAGTTATCGAACTAAAAGACCTTATATCAAAATGATGCCAGAATAAATTGGCTGCTTAATCAGAAAAATATAAATTTTAGTGGGAATCTAGGAACTGATTTAAATTATAATCTTAATGCAAATTGGTCTATGCACATAAATCGAATGTTTAAAACCCAATTTAACACTTTTAATAAAAACACAAATAGATTTCAACAATATTCTATTGGTCTCTATACTGGAATTCATTACCAACTTTAAGAAATAAAGTATCTGTTTTCCATTAAAATTAAATACTCCTTACTTGTATAAGAAATTATCGCAGTTCACAAACCTAAGTATATTACATAAAATTAAGAACCTGAATTTTAGAGCAAAGTGCTATAACTGTTCGAACCATAAATAATGTCTTTAAACGACTATTAACTACCTTCTATAAGAATTAAAATATATTAATGCTATATTTGAAGAGCTTTCGAGCTTAATCTTTACTATCGCTTTTTAAAAAAATTGCTAGGAATTTAATTTAATTACGAAATGAAGGTTATTGAAACTACATATAGAACGTTTAACGGTATTCAGAAAATTCTTGAAATCCCTAAAAAGAAATTCAATCAATGCATTATTTATCAAGATGATAACCCTAAATTTTATGTGGATTTTTACGATTTAGAAAAAGAATCTAACTGTATGATGAATAGTTTAATACTACTCGCAGGAAGATCATTAGAAGAAGTTTTAACGCTTATCAATAAAAAAAACAACATCAATTTATCTATTCCTAAAATATCTAGTTTAGTTTTTAAAATGAAACTAAAGTCTGAATTTAGAGAATTAGATTTAGATCCTTTACCAGAAGAGTGGTTGTCTTATTCTTTATAAATTTTTATAATAAAAACTCCTGTTTCATTCATAAAAACTTTATTTCATAATACCATTTAAAGTAAAAATCTAGGATTCTATCTACTGTTATTGCTCTTACAGCTAAATAAAGCTAAAGATGTATAAATCTTTATTAATTTTATATTATAAGATAACTACAGATGGATTTTCTAATAAATACCTACCTTACATTTAGTGGAATAAAAAAAGTTGTTGAGATTAAGAAAAACAAACATCATCAAAAACTTATTTATCAAGACAACAAGCCTGCCTATTTCGTAGATTTTTACGATTTACAAAAAGAATCTAACGCAATGATGAACATCTTAGTTCTGTGCACTGGAGATTCTATAGACAAAGTTTTAAAGAATATTAATCATCGCTATAACATCAATTTATCAATTCCGAGAATATCTAGAATCGGATTTCAAAAAAGAATAAAATCAGAGATTATTAACTTAGATTTAAAGCCAATTCCTTTAAAGTGGTTAGGTTATAGTTATTCTTTATAAATTTTTACGACTAATTCACCTTTATCATTCATGGAAGCTCTATACATTCCTGCTGTATTAAATTCAAAAGACATATTGCCGTTTTTATCTAAAGCGACAACACCACCTGTACCTCCAAGTTTTGTTAGTTTATTCTGAATCACATCTGACGTAGCTTCTTTTAACGTTTTTTGTTGGTATTCCATTTGTGCAGAAATATCATATGCAACCTGACTTCTAATAAAATACTCTCCCCATCCTGTAGAGGACACCCCACAAGTTTTATTATTAGCATAGGTTCCAGAACCAATAATTGGAGCATCACCTATTCGACCCCAACGTTTATTTGTCATTCCTCCAGTAGAGGTTCCTGCAGCAATATTTCCGTTTTTATCTAAAGCGACACAACCCACGGTTCCGAATTTACTGTTTTTAATATCAGCATCGTAAAAAGCAGCTTTTTTATCATCGTTATCTAAATCCATTTTTTCTTTTATTCTTTGAAGTGATTGAAAACGGCTTTCTGTATAAAAATAACTTGGATCTACAATTTCTAATCCATTTTCTTTGGCAAATATAGATGCTCCTTTACCGGAGAGCATTACATGGTCTGAATCTGTCATAATCTTAATTGCTAGTTCAATAGGGCTTTTTACGTTTGTAACGCCTGCAACTGCACCTGCATTTAAAGTGTTACCATCCATAAAAGACGCATCTAACTCATTGGTCTCTTCATGTGTAAAAACGGCGCCTTTTCCAGCATTAAAAAGTGGAGATTTTTCCATAATTTGAATTGTTTTTAGCACTGCTTCTTGGCTTGTACCGCCATTCTTCAAAATGGTATGGCCAACTTTTATGGCTTCTTCTAACTTTGCTTTGTATGCAACTTCTTTATCATCCGACATATTTTTCTTTAAAATGGTACCTGCGCCACCATGAATAATAATCGCAAAATCATTTACTTTCGCTGTTGATGCTTCTTCTGTTTTACATCCAAAATAAATCATTAAAATAGGTATCATAAAAAGTAATTTTTTCATATTAATGTGTTTAATTTTAAACAAAAAATGTAATTTCTGTTTAATTTATTTATTTGTGAAATAATTCGTAAATTCGTTCCTCGAAATTAAACAACTAAAACCGAACTGCAAAATGACAAATTTTGGAATTACAGAAGCTTTACAGGAATTAGGCTTAAAAGATATAAACGAAGGAACTTCAACAGGTTCTGATAATTTTTCTAATGGAGAAATTATTGAATCGCATTCTCCAGTTGATGGAAAATTAATTGGTCGTGTAAAAGCAACCACAAAAGAAGACTTCGAGAGAGTGATGGAAACAGCTACTAAAGCTTTTCTCTCTTTTAGAAATATGCCTGCTCCGCAAAGAGGAGAAATTGTTCGTCAGTTTGGTAACAGATTAAGAGAAAAGAAAGAAGCTCTTGGAAAATTGGTTTCTTATGAAATGGGAAAATCATACCAAGAAGGTTTAGGTGAAGTTCAAGAAATGATTGACATTTGTGATTTTGCTGTTGGATTATCAAGACAATTAAACGGACAAACAATTCCGTCTGAAAGACCAGGACATGTAATGAGAGAACAATGGCATCCAATTGGTGTTGTTGGTATTATTTCTGCCTTTAACTTTCCGGTTGCTGTTTGGGCTTGGAATACAGCTTTAGCCTGGATTTGTGGCGATGTATGTGTATGGAAAGGTTCTGAAAAAGCACCTTTGTGTACGGTTGCCTGTCAAAATATTATTGCTGATGTTTTAAGAGAAAATAATTTACCAGAAGGGATTTCTTGTATAATTAATGGTGATTATAAAGTTGGTGAAATGATGACGACCGATACTAGAATACCATTGGTTTCTGCAACGGGTTCTACAAAAATGGGAAGAATTGTTGGTGCAACTGTTGCCCAACGTTTTGGAAAATCTTTATTAGAGTTAGGTGGAAATAATGCTATTATTATTACCCCAACTGCAGATTTAAAAGTGGTGGTTCCTGGTGCTGTTTTTGGAGCTGTTGGAACTTGCGGACAGCGTTGTACGTCTACAAGAAGATTAATTATTCATGAATCTGTATACGACAAAGTAAGAGACGCGATTGTTGGCGCTTATGGGCAATTAACAATTGGAAATCCTTTAGATGAAAGAAATCATATTGGACCATTAATCGATCATGATTCTGTAAACACCTATTTAGCGGCCATTGAAAAAGCAAAAGGTGAAGGTGGAAACGTTTTAGTAGAAGGTGGAGTTTTAAAAGGTAAAGGTTATGAAAGTGGCTGTTACGTAAAACCAGCTATTATTGAGGCTGAAAATCATTTTGAAATTGTACAGCATGAAACTTTTGCACCTATCTTATATTTAATGAAATATGCTGGAGAAGTAGAAAATGCAATTGACCAACAAAATGGTGTCGCGCAAGGATTATCGTCTGCAATTATGACGAACGAATTGAAAGAGGCTGAAAAGTTCTTGTCTTATGCAGGATCTGACTGCGGCATTGCCAATGTAAATATTGGAACTTCTGGTGCAGAAATTGGTGGTGCTTTTGGTGGTGAAAAAGAAACAGGTGGCGGACGTGAATCTGGTTCTGATGCATGGAAAGTATATATGAGAAGACAAACAAATACCATTAACTATTCTGATGAATTGCCTTTAGCGCAAGGAATTAAGTTTGATCTATAATTTTTGATTAACTCCTAGAAATAATACTGTTACATAAAAAAACTACCTACATCAGGTGGTTTTTTTGTTTTGTTGGTGATTTTTTGCACTTGGAGGTCGCTATGAATTCTCTACAATACCCGACAATCTATCTTAAACAAAAAGTTCACAGAAAAGAAAATAAACTTTTCATTCGATTTACTAACAATGAAAAATTAATTTCACTTATACGATCTGTTAAAGGAGCATCTTGGACGTAATCTTTGAAGGTTTGGTACCTGCATAATTCTCAAGAAAATATAGCTCTTATTTTAAAATTATTTGAAGGTATTACGCCAGTAAATACCTCGAAAATTAGCAAAAAAACACTCTTTAAAAGAAACTTAACGCCAACACAAAAAAAATTATTAAATACTTTTTATTTGTTTTTAAAAAGAAAAAGGTACAGCCAAAGTACCATACAAACGTATACTTTTTTTATTGCAAACTTTATAAATTTTCATATAAAGAAACCGTTAGAAGAACTTACAAACAGAGACGTAGAGCTTTTTATTGAAACCGTATTTATTGAACGGAATTATTCTACAAGCTCACAAAGACAATTTATAAGTGCCGTAAAGATTTTTACTGCTTTTTATCCGCAAACAAAAATCAATGGCTTGTTTTTAGAGCGACCAAAAAAATCTAAAATACACCCCAATGTATTGTCTCAAGAAGAGGTGTTAAACATTATCCAATACACTCAAAATTTAAAACACAGAGCAATTATTGTTTTACTTTATTCGTCTGGTTTAAGAATTGAAGAAGTTACGGATTTATTGCTAAAAACATTGATGCTCTAAGAATTAAGGTTGAGGGAGGAAAAGGCAGAAAAGACAGATTTGTTGTTTTAGCGAATAGTTATATACATCTTTTACAAAATTACTTAACTACCTTCAAGCCTTTGGTTTATTTTGTAGAAGGTAAAAAATACTCTCAAAGTAGCATTAGAAAGTTCCTTTCTAAAAGTGTACAAAAAGCAGGTATTTCAAAAAAGTAACACCACATACATTAAGGTATAGTTATGCAACCCATTTATTAGAGAATGGTGTTGGATTAATAAATATTCAAGAACTATTAGGGCACGCTAAGCCAGAAACTACCATGATTTACACCCATGTTACAAAAAAAGATTTACAGCCACTTGACACCATTTTATTAAATTTGAATAAAAATGATAAACGAGAAGAAAAGTTCCTATTATCCGGAAATTAAGATTCATAAACAGGAGGTTTGTTCTCCATATAACCAGTTGGCAGCAATATGACCTAAACCCAATCGGATTCTTCCAAAGTAAAAATCTGACTTACTTCAACTTCAAAAATTTGAGCTAATCTCAAAGCCAAGACTGTTGATGGAACATATTTTCCCAATTCCATAGCATTAATTGTTTGCCTACTGACTTTTGCTAGTTTAGCTAAATCAGCTTGCGTAATATTTTTTTTTGCTCTCTCGACTTTAATACTATTCTTCATAACGAGCGGATTTTTTAAGTTTAGAAATTTGCCAATTAAACCGAATAATAAAAAACATTAAAATTGTAAACATATTAAATATCATAACCCATAAAAAAGACAAATCAAATATGAATACAAATGATATTAAAAGAATAACGTAATTTAAATAAACAGCCCAAACCAATGATTCCAACCTAATTTTTAAAATGTATTCATCTTCTGACTCTTCTTTAGAAAAAGCAACCAATAATGAACTAATTATTATAAGAACACCTAAAATTTCATTTAAAATATTGTTGTTAACAATTCCGATGAAATGCTTGTCACCAAAAAACTCGTCAATAAAAATAGCAGGGACTTTAAAATCCAAAGAATTAGGTTCGAACTCTAAAATAAGAGTTATCAAACCAATAATTGCTGATGGAATTAGTATTAACCAACCAATTTTCTTGTACTTGTTAGGGAATAGATAATTCAATTTCATAATTAAAAATATTAAAGTATTCTCAAATGTAAAACAAATAACCCTAAATGACAAATAAACTTTACTTAATGTAACATAAACCTTACTACTAATACCGTATATAATTTATTGCTTGTATTCGCTTACTTACGAAAATCCTTGCGGATTTTCTAGTTGGTTTTGTATTTACTAAATTAGGTGATTACACACGCAAAAAACCTTATACAAACCCGTAACCAATTAAAAATGAGCTTACTGATAGTAATTATAATCGGAATTTTAATTTTACCTGTAACATTTATCTTGTCGAAAAATAATGAAAATAAGACTCTAAAAATAAAACATGAATTAAAGCCTAAATTAGAATTATCATCAATTGATTTTGTTAAAAAATTTGAAACCTTAAAAATTAGTGGCAGTACTTTACGATTTTGGGGAAACTGGTTTGGGAAACCAATGGATAATTATCACGAAATTAAAATGGTGGAATTTAAAAACGAAACGAAAGAACTTGCTTTAATTTTGGGAGAAATGGAAAAAGTTAGAATATGGAATCCTTCAAACGTTCAAATTAGTCAGAAAGAATTACGAATTGAAAAAGCTGATAAAATATTATTTGAGTGGTATCATTATGGAAAAGATAAAACCAAATAAAATTTAAGATTTCAATCTTTTATCAAAGAAGGAACAATAATAAAATTTGAAACAGATTTTATGAATAACAAACAAAAAGCTAATTGTGCATTATCAGAACCAACTTTAAGAATAATTGGATATCAAAACCTGATTACAACACCGTGTATAATTAATTGCTTAGTTTTAGGCAATTAACGAAAGTCCTCGCGGACTTTCTATTTGTGATTTATTTGCTAACTTTACGGCTTGAAACTTGCAACTAATTTTATACAAACACGTTGGCTTTCATGCCAACAAAAAAAATTAACTTAAAAAAGAAAAAGATGAACTATTTAGGAATGATTGGAGCTTGGCAAATAATTTTATTATTGATAGCACTTCTCGGAATTATCCCAACAATTATTGCTTTGATTGATATTTTAAAAAGTAAATTCGATGGAGAAAATAAAATTATTTGGGTATTAGTTGTATTATTTCTGAATTTGATTGGGGCGATTTTATATTTTACGATTGGCAGAAATCAAAAAATAAAAGCTTAACAGATTTGAGCAATACTATCGAATTGATTAACAATCTTGATTTTAAAAGCACTAAAAGCCAACAACCTGTATAATTAATTGCTCGCACTCAAATATATCAAAAATAACGCTATATTTAAGCTATAAAAATTAATACGGAGATTCGTTGCTATAGTTTTGTTTCGCTATCTAAAGCACCTCATCGTAACTCCGTTCAGGTGTCGGCACATCCATTGGCACAAAACTATCAATCCGCAACTAATCATGCACAAAACCGTTGTCTGTAATTGTAGAATAATTAAATAAAACGCAAAATAACACCAATGAAATTTGACAATTAAATCAGACTGATATTTTTATCTGTATATTTTTACTTTAGTAGACTATCTTTTTTATCTATGTTATTTTTATAAAATTTACGAAATTAAAACATTTCAATTATGAAATACATAACTATATTACTTCTTCTTATAGAGATCTCTTTTCCTATTTCAGCGCAACAAACCATCGATGGATCTATTATGCACGATGGAATTCAGCGAGACTATATTTTATATATTCCGGCTATTTATAATGGCAACACAGATGTGCCTTTGGTTCTAAATTTTCATGGGTTTGGTAGTAATGCGAACGAACAAATGCATTATGGCGATTTTCGTGATATAGCTGATACAGAAGGTTTTCTTTTGGTTCATCCTGAAGGTACTCTATTAAATGGGGAACAGCATTGGAATGTAGGAAACTTTACAACTGGAAGTACAGTAGATGATGTAGGTTTTACCGAAGCTTTAATTGATCAATTAGCAAACCTATACGCTATTAATTTAGATAGAGTATACTCAACAGGGATGTCTAATGGTGGATTTATGAGTTTTTTGTTGGCTTGCCAATTGAGCGAAAAAATCGCAGCTATTGCCTCTGTAACTGGCTCCATGACACCATATACTTATGACGCATGTAGCACCCAACATCCAACACCAATACTGCAAATTCATGGCACAAGTGATAGCGTTGTTCCTTATGATGGTGATATTACTTGGACACTATCCATTGTTGATGTTCTTTCTTATTGGATTAATTATAATAATTGCGATACAAACCCAACAATTACTACTTTTCCTGATATATACCCTTTAGATGGAAGCACCGTAGATCATTTTGTTTATTCAGGTGGTGATAATGGTGTAACTACAGAACACATGAAAGTTATAGGAGGAGACCATACTTGGCCAGGCTCAGCTTTTAATTTCCCAGGAACAAACTATGATATTAATGCTTCAATGAAAATTTGGCAGTTCTTTTCGAGGTTTGACATTAATGGAACATTGTCTGTCAATGAATTTGAAAATAGACAAGTAATCATCTATCCAAATCCAACCAATTCAAAAATTAATTTGTCATTGAACTTTTCTAAGGAATTGAATTATGAATTGTTTTCTTCTTTAGGAGAGCTATTGATTATTGGAACAATTAAAACAAATAATCAAGAGATTGATTTATCAAATTTATCTCCTAATATATACTACTTGAAATTAGGTAATCAGGTATTTAAAATTTTAAAGTCCAATTAAAATTATTTAATGAAATATTTGATTGTTTTTGATAAAAAACTACAGAGAATACCGTGTATAATTAGTTGCTTGGTTCAAGACCACTTACGAATGCACTCGCGGATTTTCAAGTTGGTGTTGTATTTACTAAATTAGGTGCTTAAACAGGTAAAAAATCTTATACAAAAACGTTGCCCACAATTAAAGACCAACATTTCACTGAACAGAAAAATTGAAAGAATTGCCAAAAGATATTATTAATGAAATGAAAACCCGATTTGAATCGGACTTTAACTCTGCGAACGAAATTTTAACAGAATATTTGAATGAATATGACTATCTGAACTCTGACCTAATTATTCGCTGTGTGATATTTTTAGCAGATAATAGAATTGAAAGTTTTAAATCATTTTTAGAATCTGCAAAAGGTGACCCAAGAAATGTAATGTGGTGGGCGGAATACGAAAATCGAGAATCTTTAGATAATAATAAGAGAGTTCGGAATTTCAACAAATCATTTGAAAAAAATAAAATTTAAAATGGGAAAAAAACTAAAAGTAGTTTCTCTAATAATTCTTAAGGGACAAATGATTGGAATTCCATTTTTAATATGGATTATTTTCACAAGCTTTGATTTTGGGAATGTTGAACAGATTTTTGCTATTCTTGGAATGACTGGAATAATTTTAAAGTTTTGAGTTTCATATGAATGATTTTACCATTAATAAAACGAATGATTGAAACACCGATTGAGAAATTTAATTATATAGCTTTTCAAATTCCTCTTTTGATTTTTATAATAAAACGGAATAAAATAACTGTAGGCAACAACGTGTATAATTAAAATGAACATCGAGAAATCAATAATACCAGAAATTTTTAAAGACATTTATTTTTCGCAAGAAGAAATAAATATTATTGAAAGTAAATTTGAAAAACTTAATTTAAAAAAAGACACATCACTCCTGAATGCGGATGAACTTGTAATCAACCAATACTTTGTTTATAGTGGATGCTTAAGAACATATTTTATTGACAATTCTGGTAAAGAACACACCTTACAATTCGCCATTAACGATTGGTGGATAAGTGATTATACCGCATTCTTCACTACTACGAAAGCCCTAATGAATATTAAAAGTATTCAGGACGCAACTTTATATAAAATTTCCAAAAAAGATATGGAAGCTTTGTTCAACAAAATTCCACAATTAGAAACTTTTTTTAGAAAAAAAATGGAAAAAGCTTTTGCTAGTTTTCAAAAAAGAATTTTAGCAAGTTTAGCACAATCAGCAAAAGAAAGATACGTTTCTTTTGTAAGTACTTATCCAAATATTGAACAGAGTGTAAAAAACTACCATATAGCTTCTTATTTAGGAATTACTACAGAAAGTTTAAGTAGAATTAGAAAAGAATTAGCGAACGAGTGAGTTTATTAACATACATCAATTTTTAATACTTCTTTTAGTTATAATTTTGCACCTCAAAACAAAAAGTAATCAAATGAAAAGAATAACAGCAATGGTAATGTCTATCGTTTTATTTTCATCTTGTGTTAACAGCACAAAAGAAAGTAACTCTGTTAAACAAAAATTAAGTACAAACACAATAAAAATTACAACAATGAAAAAAGTATTATTTGTATTAACAAGTCACGAAGATTTAGGGAATACGGGCGAAAAAACAGGATTTTGGATAGAAGAGTTTGCAACTCCCTATTATGTAATGAAAGACAACGGAATTGAGATTACTTTAGCATCTCCAAAAGGAGGACAACCTCCAATTGATCCAAAAAGCGCTTCTCCAGACTTTCAAACTCCAGCAACAGTGAGATTTAATGAAGATAAAGAAACCCAAGGTATCTTGTCTAAAACAATAAAATTAGAAACTGTAAATCAAGCCGATTATGACGCAGTATTTTATCCTGGTGGACACGGACCTTTATGGGATTTAGCCGAAGACAAAAACTCAATTGCACTAATAGAAAGTTTTTATAAAAACAATAAACCCGTTGCCGCTGTTTGTCACGCTCCAGCAATTTTTAAACATACAAAAAATACTGATGGAACATTTTTAGTCAATGGCAAAAAAGTAACTGGATTTACAAACGGTGAAGAAGATGCTGTTCAATTAACTTCTGTTGTACCATTTTTAGTAGAAGATATGTTAAAAAGTAATGGCGGAATTTATTCTAAAAAAGAAGATTGGAATCCTTATGCAATTGAAGACGGATTATTAATAACTGGACAAAACCCTGCTTCATCAGAACTAGTTGCTAAACTTTTATTAGATAAATTGAAGTAAAAACTACGCACAACAATGTATAAAAGTAATAGCGGCTTGAGTTTTAATTCAAGTCGCTATTACTTTTTTATTTTGTAAATAAGTAGCCTGTATAAATCGCTACAAATCATAAACCAGACTTTTGACATTAATAGGGCTTCATCCCAATCGGATTCATCCAAAGTAAAAATTTGACTTATTTAGACCTCAAAAAGTTGGCCTAGTCTCAAAGCTAAAACTGTTGATGGAACATATTTCCCTAATTCCATAGCATTAATTGTTTGTCTACTCACTTTTGCAAGTGTAGCTCAATTCGCTTACGCAATATTTTTTTTTGCTAACTTTAAGATTAAGTACACGCAACTTTCCTTACATAAAAACGTTTTACTTCAAGAAGAGTGAATAATAACGTAGCATAATACCGTATATAAAAACGTTGTAATAAAATCATGGAACGATATTTGAAAAAGAGTTAAAAACACACAAAATGAAAAAACTAATCCTAGTATTACTCTTAACTTTCAGTATAAAGTCAGCATTTGCAGACTGCTCAAGTATGGGAATGCAATTCTTTCCTTCAACAAAAGAAATAAGTTTAAATTCAATGTTTATTATTCAAGGATATGCATTCAGTCAAAAAACAATTAATAGTTTCAAAAACAGAACGATTTACCTTGAAAGCGAAAACGGAGAATTAATTAAACTAAATCTTCAAGAATTACTAAAAGGACAAATGCAATTAACACAAGCGATCTTTTGTCCAGCTTCAAAGCTAAAATCACACACAAAATACTTTCTAAAATACTCTGATCAAACTGAAAATGAAGGAAAAGAAATGATGCAATATAATAGAGAGAAAAAAGAAAGAGAAAAAGTTTATTGGAAAACATCAGATAAAAAATCAATTGATAACCTAAAATCTAATCTTACTATTGAATTTGAAAAAACAGAAGTAAGATTTTATGGATGTGGCCCTAAAGCAAATGCAATTTTTAAAATCAAAAATAGGCCTGAACCTGAAATTTGGTACAAAACGGAAGTTATAGAAACAGGAACTAATAAGAAATTTGTTTACTATATAAAAGAATGGAATAAAAAGTTAAATGTTGGACACGATATGTGTTCAGGTGCTTTTACATTTAACAGAAAAGGTAAATATAAAGTAAGGTTTACACCCATGAATACCGATGGTAAATCATTAAAAACGACCAATTGGAAAACTTTTGAAAGTCCGTTTATGAATGACAAAAGTCTATTCTGAAATTAAAAACATGATGGCTAACACCGTTTATAATTTATTACTAGTTCTAGCCTACTTATAAAAATATTATACAAACAGGTTCTCTGCGAGCTAAAATAATAATTGAATGAAACACACATACCACGTACAAGGAATGACCTGCATGGGATGTCGGGTTCATGTTGAAAAAATACTTTCAAAAGTAAAAGGTGTTTCAAAAGTTATAGTCGATTTAAAAACAGCAAAAGTAACGATTGAAATGGAATCATCTATTTCTATAAAAAAGCTTCGAAAATCTCTAAAAAATGATGGCAGTAGCTACAGCATTCATAAATCAGCAGAACACCACTATACTAAAGAAGAAAAGACAAAAGATAATGGAACTGGTACATTTTATTGTCCGATGCACTGCGAAGGCGATAAAACCTATGATAAACTAGGTGATTGTCCTGTATGTGGGATGGATTTAATTGAAGAACAAAACCTATTAATTAACACAATAGAGCAATGGACGTGCACTATGCATCCAGAAATTGTAAAAGACAAAGCAGGTTCGTGTCCAATATGCGGAATGGACTTAGTACCAATACAGCCAGATATTTCAGCAGAAGTAAAAATCTATAAAAAACTATTAAAGAAATTTTGGATTGCAGTAGTATTCACAATACCAATATTCATAATAGCAATGAGCGAAATGCTTTCCAATAATCCATTAAATGATGTAATGGAAGCAAAATATTGGAACTGGGCTCAGTTTAGTTTATCAATTCCAGTCGTTTTTTATGCCACTTGGATATTTTTTGAACGTGCTTATAAAAGTATAAAAACGTGGAACCTCAATATGTTTACTCTTATTGGTATTGGTTCAGGTGTGGCTTGGTTATTCAGTGTGTTTGGAATGTTCTTTCCTGATATTTTTCCAAACCAATTCAAAACGGAATCTAATGCAGTACATGTATATTTTGAAGCAGCAACCGTTATTCTAACACTAGTGCTTTTAGGACAACTTTTAGAATCTCGGGCACATAGTAAAACCAATTCAGCAATAAAAAAATTACTGAAACTAGTGCCTAACAAAGCAATAAAAGACGTGGATGGTGAAGAGTTTGAAGTGAGTATCGACAGCATAGAATTGAACGATATTCTAAAAGTAAAACCAGGCGATAAAATTCCTGTGGATGGCGTGATAACCGAAGGAGATACAACCATTGATGAATCTATGATTACTGGAGAACCTATTCCAGTAAACAAATCGAAAGACGACAAAGTGAGTAGCGGCACAATTAATGGCAATCGATCCTTTTTAATGAAAGCTGAAAAGGTAGGTAGCGATACATTACTTTCTCAAATTATTCAAATGGTCAACGATGCCAGTAGAAGTCGTGCACCAATTCAAAACTTAGCAGATAAAGTATCTGGTTATTTTGTGCCTGTTGTGGTCATAATTTCTGCACTAACCTTTGCTGTATGGGTTATTTGGGGTCCTGAACCAGCTTATGTTTATGCATTTGTTAATGCTATTGCAGTTTTGATCATTGCGTGTCCGTGTGCATTAGGTTTGGCCACACCCATGTCTGTAATGGTTGGTGTAGGTAATGGTGCTCAAAATGGCGTATTAATTAAAAATGCTGAAGCCCTTGAAAAAATGGACAAAGTAGATACTTTAATCATTGATAAAACAGGAACTATCACCGAAGGAAAGCCAACAGTAGTAAAAATAGGCTCTTTCAATGACGGTTTTAGTAAAAAAAAAGTGCTTAGCTATATTGTGTCATTAAATAATAATAGCGAACATCCATTAGCCGAAGCCACCCTTAAATTTGGTAAAGAACAAAATGCTGAAATTTTTAAATCAGATAAGTTTAGTGCAATTACAGGCAAAGGAGTTGAGGGTTTTATCAACAATAAAAATATAGCGTTAGGAAATCCAAAAATGATGGAATATGTTAATGCAGAAATTACCTCGCAAATGCAGACTGAAGCGAAAACCTATCAAAAACAAGGTAAAACAGTTTCTTTTTTATCGATAAACAAAATAGTTGTTGGTTATGTAGTTATAGGTGATAGAATCAAAAAAACCAGTGCTAAAGCAATTCAAGAACTTCAAGAAAAGGGTATTGCAGTTATAATGTTAACGGGCGATAATTACGATACAGCACAGGCAGTAGCTTCAGAACTTAACCTTACTGATTTTAAAGCAAGTATGTTACCCGAAAATAAATTACAAGAAGTAGAAAAACTACAAAAGCAAGGCAAGGTCGTTGCTATGGCAGGTGACGGTATTAATGATGCGCCAGCATTGGCTAAAAGTGATGTAGGTATCGCCATGGGCACAGGAACTGATGTAGCGATAGAAAGTGCGATGATAACCTTGGTAAAAGGTGATTTACACGGCATTGTGAAAGCAAAGGGTTTAAGTAATGCCGTAATGAAAAACATAAAGCAAAACCTGTTTTTTGCACTCATTTATAATACATTAGGAGTGCCTATTGCAGCAGGTATTTTATTTCCGTTTTTCGGAATATTATTATCGCCTATGATAGCAGCATTAGCGATGAGTTTTAGCTCTGTTTCAGTGATTGCAAATGCATTAAGGTTGAGGAATCTACACATTTAAGATCGATAAAAATATTATCAATTTGATGAAAAAAACCAGCAGAAAAGAATGTATAGACACAGTGCCCTTTTCAGTCGCACTTCCCATAAACCAAATCATTGTTTTTTTGTATATTTAACAACCTAGTATTCTAAATACTAAACGTTAAACGAAACAGTTATTTATACTTCTGTTTTTGATACACTATTCTGTTTAAAATTGAAATCAAATTTATGACTCTTTTTCTGCAAGCATCACTTTTAATATGGGTTTTAGTAACCATCCTTTGGATCTGGAGTGTGTTGATTAAAAATGTAAGTATTGTCGACATTTTTTGGGGTTTTGGTTTTGTAGTTGTCAATGTTTTTTATGTGTTTCATTTAGAAATAATAGCGCCCAGAAATTTATTATTATTCATTCTGGTGTCTATTTGGGGCTTGCGTTTAACCATTTATTTAGCCATCAGAAATATTGGTAAAGGAGAAGATTTTAGATACCAAAAATTCAGAAAAGATTATGGAGAAAAACGGTATTGGTGGTTTAGTTATTTTCAGGTTTTTTTGTTGCAAGGCATTTTAATTCTGATTGTTTCATTGCCTTTATTAGGTATTCACTCAAGCACAAATTTTGGTGAATTTATTTGGTTAGATTACCTCGCAATTTTAGTCTGGTTTATTGGTTTTAGCTTTGAAGCTGGCGGCGATTATCAATTGTATCAATTCAAGAAAAACCCAAAAAACTCAGGTAAAGTGTTAAACACAAGTTTTTGGAAATACACGAGACATCCTAATTATTTTGGAGATTCAACTGTTTGGTGGTCTTATGCATTGTTTAGTATTGCTGCAGGAAGTTATTGGCAAATTATTGGAGCTATTATTATGACACTATTAATCATAAAAATTTCTGGAGTTGCATTGCTAGAAAAAACCTTAAACAATACAAAGCCCAAGTATAAAGAGTATATAGAAAACACGAATGCCTTTTTTCCTTGGTTTCCTAAAAAATAAATATGGTTGAATTTTTAAAAGAAAATATCTGGTTCCTACTCTTTTTAATTTGGGGTTTTCCCTTAAGTTATTATAGAAGTAAGTTTAGAAAAATTGTATATAAAACAGATCGTTGGACCATCAATATAAAACCTCTTTTTATTAGAGAAATTAAAGGTCTTTTTGGAAATTTAGATCCTGAAAATACAGCGTATTTAAAACAACGCAATTTCTACAGATTTTATTTGGGTATTTACTCGTTGTTATTTGTGCTTTATATAAATTTTAGTTAATTATACTTCACTTTTCTAATAACACGTAGAGCTTCTTTATACTTTATATAAACAGTTTTATTTTCTAGATTTTTAATATAGTTTTTTGCCTTTCTTAATTGCTCTGAAGCATCTAAAAATCCATTTAAAAAACACAATAAATAATTGGTTGGCAACCTATAAACATCTTCATGCTCTGTAACTGAAAGAGGTATACTATTTTCAATTTTTGAAATTATTTGATCACTATTATAGTAAATATGATTGATAATCGTTTTATCATATTTGGGCGGTTTAAATAAGAACTCTGTAATAATATCATGCTGTCCGTTTTCTTTAAAATTGATAATTGTTTTTTCTAAAGGATAATATTTTTCTTGCTTTTCTAAACCTAAATAAATGTATTCTGTTATAATAAATGAATGCTTATTATACCTAATTTGTACATCATCTAAAGCAGAGAAAAAGAGCTTTACTTGCTCGTTAATCAATTCAATATCTACTCTAGAAAAGAATTCTGCACCATTTAAAATTTTCTTTTCTCCTGCCCAACATAAAACAAATTGCTCATTAAAAACCTTGTATTGTGGGTTGTATTCTGGTTTATGTTTATGAATAAAATCAAAAACTCCATCTAAAGTTAATTCTATATTATTGCGCGCATTATTTTCTATTGCATCAACAATTTCTTTGTTTGTATTATGTAATTCAAAATTTGCAGATACTGGTATAGAGTTGCTTCCATGTCTGTAAAAAGCAGTCTCTTTTCTATATTTCCAAATATTTTTTAAAAGTGATGTGATTGTATTATTAGGATGAATGGTAACTAGACCAATCACTTTATGACGCGGCAATCTTGGAAAAGGCACGTTTTCATATTCAATTTTGGGAGGGTTATATAAGTATGCATTTACCAAATTCTGAATCTTACTGTCATCAAAAAAATCAACCCCAAAAATTTTATTTTCTTCATCTTCAATGCCAATCACGATGTAAGAATTATTTTCTGGATTTGAGTTTGAAAGTGCACAAATATGTTTTAAAAACTTTGCTTTTCCGTCTTTAGCGCTTAATGCTAATTTTTGCTTTTTATCATAAAAACTATTCTCATCATTATGAGAAAGTAGGTTTTTAATTAAAAGGCGTTTATTAATCATTTTTACTTTTATTAAAAATTGTGGGACTTGCTTGTGCCGTTGGATACACAATTAAATCTTCAATATTTACATGATATGGACGCGTAACCACAAAATGAATAATGTCTGCAATATCTTCTGCCTGCAAAGCTTTATAACCCGCATACATTGATTTTGCTTTTTGGGTATCTCCTTTAAAACGAACCTCTGAAAATGCTGTTTCTACTGCTCCTGGATGAATTGCCGAAACACGAATGTTATAATCATTTAAATCTATGCGCATAGATTTATTTAAAGCGTTTACAGCGTGTTTTGAAGCACAATATACATTTCCATTAGGATACACCTCTTTTCCTGCTACTGAGCCAATGTTAACGATAAAACCAGTGTTGTTTTCAATCATTTTAGGGATGATTACTTTTGACACGTACAACAACCCTTTAACGTTGATATCTATCATTGCGTCCCAGTCATCAACATTGCCATCTTGTATCGTTGACAAACCATGCGCATTCCCTGCATTATTAATTAAGAGGTCTATTTGTTTAAAATTTTCTGGCAGTGAATTAATAGCGGTTTCAACTTCTGTCCTTTTAGAAACATCAAACTGTAAGGTTGTTACATCTGTTATTTTGCTTAGTTCTTTTTGAAGTTCTTCTAACCTTTCCCCTCTTCTGCCGCAAAGAATTAACCTAATATTATTTTTGGCAAAAATTTCTGCAGTGGCTTTTCCAATCCCTGATGTTGCTCCTGTAATAAATGCTGTTTTATTCATAATTTATTTTACATACTAATTAAGAAAAAGGTATTTATAAATTAAGCCTCTTAAAGATCGCTCATTACTTTCAAACAAATAACATCTCGTTTTCAGCAATGACCTAACTAACATAAAAGTATAAAAACAAGTTGTTTAGTTTGTCCTTATACCTTATAAATTTTTCATCAATTATTAACAAACAAAAAACCGCCCTTCTCAGAGCGGTTTTCCTTTCAATTGATTATTGAGAAATAACCAACCAAAAATCAACTAACCAAACTTATTTTAAATTTCTTCTAATCTTTGTCTTTCTTAATATTTTAGTACGTTTTCTACTATTATTTCTTACAAGTTCTTTGTCATCTTTAACAGTTTTTTCACCTTTTAAATACTGTACAAATCCTCTTCCAGAAAAATCGTATGTAGTGTCTGAATTTAAATGATACAGACGAATATTGCTATCATTTATAACGCTTAATTCGAATTCTTCAATATCTCCTCCATCATAATTAAGTGTTAAAATTTTTAAGTCTTCATAGCCTATTATGTCATACACTTCATAACCACCAACGTAACTCCAATTAATAGAATCAAGATCCGTATCCAAGCCATCTTGTGAACTGTAAAATGTTGTTATATTTTCCGGCGTAAATGATAAATAGTTTTCAGCATCAAAAGCATTTGGAGCGCCACCAAGTACATCTACTTTTTCCCACGTAATATATTCTTGTAAAAAGTATTCTATATTTTCATAAAACAATTTATCATAATCAAAATTACTCGCAGCATACCCTATTAAATAATAACTTACGTTTTCTCTGTAGTTATAAAGTCTTATTTCATTATTAGAAATAATAGTTACTTCAAAATCGTTCGCGCCGTCTAAAACATGATTGGTTTCTAACAAGCCATTATAAGTATTATAATTTCCTACATCAATACCTAAACCATTCCCTGTTCTGCCTATATCTACAATATTGTTATTGGCATACAATATTCCGTTTATAAATGATAATGTAAACGCTCTAGAAACATAAGGTATATCTCCACTTCCAGTAGTTCTATGATAATCTACATACCATAAATCATATTCTGAAACCACATCTTCTAAAGTTGGCTGATATTCATAATCAGAACCTTCAAAAATGGTAGAACAAGAGATTAGCACTGTTCCTGCTATTATAAGTGTGAAAAGTAGTTTTAGAGTCTTCATAAGCCTTCAATTTAATTGATATACTTATGAATATTCAAAATGTGTGCCAAAAAAACAGGTAGTTCAAAAAAATAATTTAACTATTTGATTTTATACTATTTAGAGGTCTAAGAAGAAAATAAGGGATTCCCTCTTTTTACTAATTTTATTTTAAAATATTTTGTTTTAACCTTTAATCTATAACTGATCATAGCTTCATATTATTTCAATTTAAGCGGGTATCTTTTAAAATAAGGAATTTTATTATTGATTTCCTTTATAAGATTAGCATCTAAAATTAAATCTCATTTTAAGGTTGAAATATTAAAATGACCAACAATCATTTTTTGCCCTTTGATTATATATGATTCTATTTTTACCATTCTTTTGGAAAAATAGATACTATCAAATTCAATGTTCTTATCAGAAGAATAAATAATTTTAACATCCATGCCTCTACTTCCTAGTTGCGCTCCCGACCACTCAGTAGATATTGCTGATTGAATTTTAAATGGATGTTTTTCTTCTAGTTTTAAACTTCCGCATTGTAAAAACCCAAAGATAAATACTAGTATTGATAAAATTTTCATCCTCTTCATTTCTACTATTTCTGAAACAATTTCAATTGTTATGCCAAATAAAAAATAAATCTGAATATTTAATTCGTTTATAAAAATGAAAAAGCGAACCAAATGGTTCGCTTTCAATATATAAAAAATATAATTTTTTTAGTTGTTCAATGCTTCTGCACCACCAACAATTTCTAAAATTTCGTTTGTAATTGATGCTTGACGCGCCTTATTGTATGTTAATAATAAGTCATCTCTTAAGTCAGTTGCATTGTCTGTTGCTTTATGCATTGCAGTCATACGTGCGCCATGCTCAGAAGCAAAACTATCTCTAATAGATTTGTATAGTTGCGTCTTTAAAGATTTTGGTATTAATTCTAAGACTATTTCTTCTTTAGATGGCTCAAAAATATAATCAGAATTTACCGCTGCTGTATCTCCACCTTCAATAGGTTTTATTGGTAAAAATTGTTCTACTTGTGGTATTTGAGTTGCTGCATTTTTAAATTGATTGTATAGAACTTCAATTTTATCATAGGTTCCTTCAGCATACAAACTCATTAAATTTTCTGCTATAGCCGCAACGTTATCAAAAGTTAGATCATCGAAAATATCATTTCTTGTTGCTACAATCTTAAATTGTTTCGATAAAACATCTCCACCTTTTTTACCAATCGCAAATAAATCTACCTCAACATTACTGTATTTTTCTTTGACCGTTTTAATAACTTGTTTGGTTATTGATGAGTTAAATCCACCACACAAACCTCTGTTTGAAGTTACAACCACTAATAAAACTTTAGAAACTTCTCTTTGAGTTGAATATACTCCTCCGGCATCACGATCTAAAGTTGCACTTAAATTCTGCAACAATTCAGTTAGTTTAGACGAATATGGGCGCATTGCTGTAATTGCATCTTGCGCTTTTTTCAACTTTGCAGCAGAAACCATTTTCATGGCAGATGTAATCTGCATTGTCGATTTAATAGAGGTAATTCTATTACGTATTTCTTTTAAGTTTGCCATTCTATTTGAATTTTGAGATTCCCGCTTTCGCGGGAATGACAACTATTTGTTATGCAAAATGAGTAGAAATCTCTTTAGCTGCTGCTTCTAATACGGCAATTGCTTCTGGTGTTAATTTACCAGACTTCAATACATCTAAAGTGTCTCTATGTTTTGCGTTTAAGTAATCGATATAATCTTTCTCGAATTTCTTTACTTGTTTTACAGGAACATCTTTTAATAAGTTCTTAGAACCTGCATAGATAATTGCAATTTGATCTTCTACTGAGAAAGGATCATTCTGAGCTTGTTTCAAAATTTCAACATTACGTTGTCCTTTGGAAATTACGTTCATAGTTGCAGCATCTAAATCAGAACCAAACTTTGCAAACGCTTCTAATTCACGATATTGTGCTTGATCTAATTTTAAAGTACCAGATACCTTTTTCATTGCTTTAATCTGAGCATTACCACCAACACGAGATACAGAAATACCTACGTTAATTGCTGGACGAACACCAGAGTTAAATAAATCTCCATCTAAGAAAATTTGTCCATCTGTAATTGAAATTACATTTGTTGGAATATATGCT
>Ga0209712_10000098_pt1 | contig 72239 bp, 69 predicted proteins | sample ArcOceMetagenome_FD_187443 | JGI IMG/M metagenome (GOLD analysis project Ga0209712, IMG submission 187443) | Marine eukaryotic phytoplankton communities from Arctic Ocean - Arctic Ocean - Greenland ARC118M Metagenome (SPAdes) (version 2) | ecosystem: Environmental > Aquatic > Marine > Oceanic...
CAAGCTGCGTTGCGTGGACATTAAAAAGTCATCAGAGAATTGGCCAAGATCAAAGTTAGCCACCATGCGGCCTTTGGCACTGCAAACGGCGCCGCGGCTATATTGCTGGCCGTTGATTTGTTTTAGGTTGCAAGTGAATTGACCTTGCATGAATTTGCTGGCGTCAGGGCCTGCGATGCTTAGAACATGTTTGTGTTCGATGGCAAATAGCGTGCTCTGATTCGCCGCGTTTGACTGAACGGCATCAGCTGGGGCTGGTTTGCTAAATTGGCTCCAAAAATCGGACATGTAACACGCTCAGGTAAATAATATCCGACTATTTTACTAGGGTATCGCGGGGGAATTCAAGCCGCGGCTCTGGCCTTTTTGGGTTGGGGTGTTGAAACGCTTTGTTTTAGAGTGGCATAAACGTGGTTTGTGCTAAATCTATGGCCAAGTGGTATACTCCCGCGCAATTATAGTCAGCCAGAATTTATGAGGTGCCCATGGCGCAAGATCGCTCAACCATGACAGCCGAAGACATCGCTACAGAGAAAAAACGCCTATGGTGGCACAGCCGCCGTGGCATGCGCGAACTAGACTTGTTATTGCTGCCATTCCTAGATGAAGCCTACGACGACCTAAGCTCAGAAGACCAAGCTAAATACCGTAAGCTATTGGATGTTGAAGATCCGGAGCTGTTTAAATGGTTCATGCAAACTGCCCGTTCATCGGATGCGGATTTGCAGTCCATCGTTGATATGATTTTGGCTCGTGTACAACCAAGTTAATGCCCATATCAAGCCATCCCTAATACTGCTGCTTGGCCATTGTGCCTTGCATGTTGTGTTGTTAGGGCTGTGTATATGGCTATTAATTGTAAACTTTGAATACGTTCTATATCTGGCACTACTATTATTGGTGCAGGGGTATTATGTTTATCAGCTTTATAATTTATCTTTTTATTATTTCAAACACCGTCATTGGCTAGTATTAAAAGGTCGCTTTCATTTATTAAGCATAAGCAAGCAGGCTTGGGCTGAAGATGAATTGCCCATTGCCAGTAATGACAACGCCATGGAGGTTCAGCCCCATGGTATATGGCCGTTTATTTTATTATTCCGCTATCGCAAAGTGTCAGCTGCCACATTAAAAGCCCAAGGGCCTTGGATGTGGGAAATGATTTTGACCGACAGCATAAGCCAAGCAAGCTTTCATAAGCTGGCGGCTGAATTAAACACCGTTAAACCGGTTAAGTCCGATAAGTGAGAGCAACCATGGTAGAAATTGGCAAATTTAACCAATTAAAGATAATCGAAGAGTTACCTCGTGGTTACCAGCTAGACGGCGGTGAAATGGGTGAGATTCTTTTACCCAAACAATACTTCACCAAAGAAATGGGCCTAGGCAAAGAGGTTAACGTTTTTATCTATCGCGATAGCGAAGACCGTTTGGTGGGCACAACGTTAACGCCTCACGCATTGGTTGGTGATTTTGCTTATTTAAACGTGGTGGACGAAAGCCCAGTAGGGGCGTTTTTAGATTGGGGTTTACCAAAAGATTTATTGGTGCCGTTTTCTGAGCAGCCACATAAATTAGAAAAAGGCCGCAAAGTTTTAGTACGTGTTTATTTGGACCAATCTCAGCGTTTAGCCGCCAGTGCCAAACTGGACAGCTTTTTACACGACGCCGATGACACCGACTATTACAAAACCGCAGACGAAATTGACATTGTTGTGGGCGCCAAAAGTGACCTAGGCATGAAAGTAATTGTAGACGGCACCTATTGGGGCCTGATCTATCATTCAGACGTGTTCAAAGAATTAGGCCGTGGTGATAAATTAAAAGCCTACATCAAACGTGTACGTGAAGATAAAAAATTAGAAGTGGTTTTAGAAAAACCCGGTTTTGCCAAAGTAGAAGGTTTGGCAGGCGTGGTATTAGAAAAACTGCAAGACGCTGGCGGCTCGATTCCGTTAGGGGATAAAAGCAACCCTGAAGACATCAAACGTATGTTTCAGTGCAGCAAAAACAATTTTAAACAAGCCATTGGTACTTTGTACAAACAGCGTTTGATTAAGATTGAAAAAGAAAGTATTACACTGCTTTAATCACTGTTATTAAACGCAGATAAAGCACACAAAAAGGGAGCTCAATGAGCTCCCTTTTTGTTGGGCCTTTTATAGGGCTTACGTATAGCTTGGGAGTATTAAGCGTGATTAATGCTGAAATAAATCAAACAAGGGCATGATTGCCGATAGAGTTTTAGCTATATAAATATACCCCGTTAGACGATTTTCACAGACAAAACAGCCAGTCCACACAAACGCTAAATCAGTCTTATACTGAATAGTGGGCATTTAATGAGCTGTATCCCATGCAAGTACCCGTAAAACCAGAAAATGAAGAAACACGTTTGAACACGTTACATTCATTGAATATATTGGACACACCCAATGAAGATCGTTTTGATCGATTAACCCGCCTAGCAAGGCGCTTATTTAATGTGCCCATTGCTTTGGTAAGCTTGATTGATGAAGACCGTCAGTGGTTTAAATCCCGCGATGGTGTGGCGCTCACAGAGACCCACCGAGACATCTCTTTTTGCGGCCATGCCATATTAGGTGATGGTCTCTTTCTCATTCCCGATACACATAAAGATGAGCGTTTTATTGATAACCCTTTAGTCATAAATGAACCGAATATCCGGTTTTATGCAGGGTTACCGTTGCGTTATCTTGACGGCAGTAAACTGGGCACGCTGTGCATTATGAGCAGTGAAACAAAAGAGCTTTCTGATGAAGATATTCGGCTATTTAAAGACTTAGGTGAAATGGCTGAACGAGAGCTGGCTGCATTGCAGTTAGCCACACAGGATGAGCTTACAAAAATAGGCAATCGCCGTGGTTTTGCCACACTGGCTCAAAATAATTTATATTTTTGCGCACGACAAAATATCCCTGTGTCCCTGGTGTATTTCGATTTGGATGAGTTCAAGCTCATTAATGATCAGTTTGGCCATGCAGAAGGGGATAAGGCCCTTAAATCGTTTGCATCAATCATGAAACAAACCTTTAGAGATGCAGATGTATTAGCAAGACTTGGCGGTGATGAATTTGTCGTGCTGTTGAGTGATACGAATTTTGAATTGGCTTCGTCCATTATTGCGCGATTTAAAAATGAAATATCCGATTACAATCAACGGGCCCAGCGCGGTTACGACATTAAGTTTTGCGAGGGCATCGTATCAAAAGATAACGTACAAAATACATCGATCGATTCGTTATTAAAACAAGCGGACGAGCTGATGTATCAAATGAAAAAACAGAAAAAATCATCGGCGAAGTCAGCATGAATACTGTAGCGTAATTTCAAGGTGAAAATTTTGTGCTGAAGCGTAGATAGTTACGCATAAAAAAAAGGAGCTTAAGGCTCCCTTTTTTTTTAAGTTAAAGCCTGCTTATAGGCACTGTAACTCAAATGTAGTTTGAAATTTAAAGTTCGATTGTGTGCGGTGACGCTCTGCGAAGAATAAATCAAAGCTGTAACTGTTACCCGGTTCAATACCTAACTCTTCAGCGTAATCATCTAGGTTAACCGTTTTACCCTGTGCACCGTGTACACCACCTAGATCAATGGCCAATTTACCATTAATGAATATCCATAAATCATCATCGCCTCTAAAGCTGAAGCTGCCGCCTTCTACATAAAAGAACTTAAGATGCGTTTCTAACGTGAAGTGGTAGTTGTGGCTGTTGCCTTCATCGCCAAAACCTTGTCCATCAATTGGGAAAAACGAACTGGAATCGTATTCCCATAATTGCGGTTCAATTTCGCGCATTTCTAATTGCTGACTAATGGCGGTATTTACATCATCAATGTTTTTATACCACTGATTAAAATTATCTTTACCGGTTGTGGTGTAACTAGACTCGCCATCTTCATAAGCGTAAACAGGGCGGCCATCTAAACCAAGGTCGGGCAATACAATGTTGCGATCAGTGCCCACACGGTATTCAAAGTCAGGATGGTTTTGTTTGAAGTCACGGATCACAACAGGGATTTGGCGAACACCGTTATAAGGGTCCACGCATTGGCATACTTTGTCGTAATCCGAAGGAGCATCTTCTGCCATGGTTGGCAGGATAAAAGCGTGAGATAGGATCAAACCGCCAAGTAGGCGGGTAAGCTTAAAATATTTCATTTTCCTCTCACACGTTTAAGTCCATTATGGTGACCGATTTTAAACTCAATGTGCGATGAAAACTGGGATCTAGTTCTTTATTGCTAGCTAAAAAGTGTCAGCTACTTCACAGTTTTGGCAAGTGTTACTTCCCAAGCCTAAAAACGAATTAAAAGAACGCCGTTAAACATGTGGTGAACTCAAGGTTGTGGGTATCTTCAGCCAAGCCATTAAATTCGTTTTCAAACATATGATCGCGGAAATCAATGTTCCACGTTAACCAATCCTTCAGAATAATTCGGTAGCCAGAACCTAGGCTGATCGTGAAGTTGCTGTCGCCGTTGAATTTTGTGTTACCCGCACCAGCAACCACATAGAAAGCGGTATTAAATGCCAGGGACTGACTCATAAATGCTTCACCTGGAAATAGGTTGTAACCCACTAATAAGTTGTAATATTCAAACTTACGATCACTTAGCATGCTGATTTGTTCACGTTTCTCTTGTGCGTTTTTTCCAGCCTCAGTGGTGCCCATGTTAGCTTGTAAAAAGAAATCTTCGGTAGCATGAAATGAAGCTTTAATGCCGCTAATGCTACTTGTACCAAAGTTCTCAATGGCGATTAAGCCTGTGTAGGCACCCAATTCAAAAAACTCAGTATCAATTTGCGCTTCATACACCTCACGCAATTCTGGGTCGGACTCAACCACTTCAATGGGATTGATGATCACATTGCCGTTGTCTTGTTTGTCACTGCCTAAAGCAAAACCGTGCAGGCTAAAGGACAGTGCAAATACAGCGCTAAATAATCGAATCATAAACATAAAAAAACCTATACAAATAAATTAGAAAAACGAGCTGAAACCCAGTTGCCATGCACTGTTGCTGATGGAGTTTTCATTACCAATGAAAAATATTTTACGAAACTCAGCGCGCACCACAAAGTTATAACCAATGTAGTAGTTCATTCCTACGCCAGTGAATTCGGTTTTAGTGTGGCTGCTGGTGCTGCCCACTGAGCCTTTGGTTTTGTCTTGCCAATCCTGCCATGACAAACCCTTGCTAATAAAAGGGGTAAAGGTCCAGTTTTTAAAAGGCTCCAGCATTAAGCTAAAGCCGTAATTCGTACCGTCTTTACTATCGGCAAATACTTGTCCGTATTCCGCTTCTACGCCCATAAAGCTAAATAGGCGATAACCCAAAATCACGTTGGCCATATCGGAATTACCCAATTGCCCAAGGGCAAAACCCACTCGCCCTTGTTGGGCTAAAAAATCACCGTGCTGCGTATCGGGTAGTGCAGCCGGTAAACCTGTGGGTGCCAGTGTGCGCGCAAGGCCTGCTTGTTTAACCCAGCCTTGACGCTGGCGGCGGTCGCTCACATAAAACCAGTTGGTACGGCGAGTATGCACCGTCACATCTTGGCCTTGTTCGATAACATGAAAAATAGGATAACCACGACCCGGGCCGGAATGCAGCTCTAGATAGGGGTCAATGACCTGCAGCTTTACTTTAGGTTCTGGTTTTTCATCAGCATTGGGGGTGCTGATATCAGGGTTAGAAAGACGGCTTTTGCTTTTTTCAGGCGACTTTTGAGCGGCATTGGCTTGAGCAAATGCCATTTGGGAGGCGCTAATAATGAGTAGTACAAAAAACAAACGAATCATGAGTACAAGCCGTACAACGAAAAAAATCGGTGGTTCAATTGTAAAGCAGGCTTGGCAAACTATCTGTAGACCCGTCACCTTGTAGATGTGATGGCCTTCAAGTTTATTGAAAATAATGGCGTGTTTACATTTTAATTCCACAAAGCGTGACTAAAGTTTTGTAACAGGGGCCAATAATTTGAACTCGAACAGGTATTTTTACTTTTAAAAAATAGATAATGCCGCCTAATTGCCTACAGATGGTTTGTAATACGTTTCAATGATGAATTTGTAGAAGTAGGCATAGACAAGGATTGTTTATTAAATGCACAGGGAAAAGAATAACAAGCATAAATAAGTGGCCGTTATAGAAAGCGGACCCATGAGGATAAAATATGATCAGGCTAGGTTGGACCTTCCACCTGCAGTTAGCCGTCATTCTGCTATGCATCGGCATGGCTAATGTCTATGGTGCGCAAAATACAATTAATTTTGCGGCAGACGCCAAACAGCAAAGCGCTAAACAAGCTTTGCAAACGGTCAAGCAACTTTCAAAGGACATACAGTCGCTAAAATCCAGTGTGGTGGGGCTTAATAAAGACCTGCGCCTAATGGAAGAAGAGCTGCTATTTCCGTCAAGCACCCAAGCCGTGGTGTTTGTTTCATTGGACATCGGTGAGTTCTTCACCCTAGAAAGCATCAAATTAAAATTGGATGGCAAACTAGTCGCCAGCCATTTATACAGCGAAAAGCAGCGTAATGCTCTGGCTCGCGGTGGTGTACAGCGTTTACACATTACAAACTTAAACCAAGGTTTGCATGATGTGACGGCCTTTTTTACCGGTCTTGGGCCAAATGGTCGATCTTACAAACGTGCTTCTCAATTGCAGTTTGAGAAAGGTAAGGGCAGTCAGTATTTAGAACTGGCCATTGTTGATGATCTGGCGAAACAAGAAGCCAGCTTCACCATTAAGCAGTGGTAGCCCCATGAAAACCTTATGGTTGTCTTGTCTGTGTGCTTCTCTACTGGGTCTAACCTCAGTGGTGCAAGGCTCCGTGGTTAAGGATCTAAAGTACGGCACCATTTTGTTTGATTATTATCAGCAGAAATACTTTGATGCATTAATTGGTTATGAATACGCCAATGAAAAAAATGAATTAAAACATAATGGCGATGAAGCCCGTCTATTAAAAGGCGGTATGACATTAAGTTATGGCCTACCTGATGACGCCCAAGCGGTGTTTCAAGATTTGCTAAAAGACAATGTGCCGCAGGAAACCCGCAACAAAGCTTGGTTTTATTTGGCGAAGCTTTATTACCAGAAAGGCCAAGCGGTAGATGCAGTGCGTAACTTGTCGCGCATTAAAGGCGCGGTACCAAAAGGCATTGCTGAAGAATATAACTACCTGGCGACACTGCTTAATATCCATAATCAGCATCTAGACAGCGCACAAAGTGCCATTGGTAGAGTGGCCACCCACAGCGCCTATGAGCCTTACTTAATTTTTAACTTGGCTGTGAGTCAGTTAAAAAATGGCCAAGAAGAGCAAAGCAAAAAAAACCTATTAAAGGTGATTGATTACAGCAGTAAACATCCTAAAGAAGAATTTTTAGTATTAGCGGATCGCGCTAAACAAGCACTGGCCCATTCCCATATCCAGAAAAACGACATGTTAGGGGCCTGGCAGTATTTGCAAAATGTGCGCACCACGGGTTTGTACAGTAACCGTGCATTGTTAAGTTATGGTTGGACCGCTATAAAACTGCAACGTTTTCAACAAGCCATTCCCGCTCTTAGAGCGTTGAATAAACGCTCCATCAGTATTTCCGAAGTGCAAGAAGCCAAAGTATTACTGGCCCACTTATATGAACAAAAAGGCGCAACACGGGCGGCATTAAAACAATACCTATTGGCTGAGAAATCCTTTGGTGAAGGGGTTAAGTCCATTGCTCATGCACGCAAGGTGATTGATGGGCAGCGCATCCCTGAAGAATTTGTGGTGAACCTTGAAGCCATGATGGATGAAACGGATTGGTATGGCAGTGAGCCAAGCATTGATTATTCAAAGCTGACACCGTTTTTAGTGGAGCTTATGTCCAGTAATGCATTTCACAGTGTGATTAAAGAATTGCGTGATCTGTATGCCATCCGCGGGAACTTGGATTTTTGGGCGCGCCAAGCGGCTGAGCATCAGTTAATTATCTCACACCGCCAACAGGGTTTGACCAGTGGCTCCATTCAAAGCTTTTTGGATGACGGCGAAAAAGAGAAAGAAAAATACGAATATGAAATCAGTGATTTACGCCTACACACCATGACACTGCATGTTGAAGAGCAGGAGCGTTTCACAAGTTTGTTAGAAGCCACTGATAAAGATTTTGAATATTTAGACGACAAGCTTAATAAAATAAGAAAGATTAAAAAGCCGTATCAGCAGTCTGAAAAGAATAATTTATGGGCCAAACGTTTGCATAAACGCACCCAAGGTAAATTAGAAGAAACAGATGCGCTGATCAAAAAACTAGAGCAAGTTATGCGCATAGTTGTAAATGCGGAATTGGATAATCACGAAGAGCGCATGCGTTATTACTGGGCACAGGCCCGGTTAGGTAAAGCCCGCTTATACGATCAAACATTAAATAGAATTGAAGATGACAGCATGAGAAAAGCAGGAGCGCGTCCATGAAACTCACATATGCCATTAGCCTAGGGGTTATATGCGCCTTGGTAGCAGCCTGCAGCAATCAGGGTACCATCGCCGATTTGGGTGAATCTCAAGTTGAAGAACAATCAGCACTGGATTTTAACAATCTTGATCAAGGCCAGGTGCGTGATGAATACGAACAGCTTTTAGAGCTAGTAGACGATGATTATTTAAAGGAGCAAATCAAGCGCCGAATTGCCGGTGTGAATATGCTGAAAGGGGACGAAGACATTGCCGCTAATGCTCCGCGCCAAGGTTATTACCGTGATGCGATTTCAAGCTATGTGGATATTTTAGAAAAGTACCCAAACAGTCCTGATAATGCAGAAGTGCTTTATCAATTAGGTAAAGCCTATGACATGGAGGGGCAACCTAATAACGCCCAGCAAATGTTAGAGCGCTTGGTTAACCTGCACCCTTATTACAGTAATATCTCAGAGGCGTATTTCCGCCTTGGTGATATGTATTTTGGTAAAGACCAATATGCAAAAGCCGAGCATGCTTATCGTGAAACCACACTACAGGATGGCGGCAAATTAATTATTAATGCCCATTACATGTTGGCGTGGGCGTTATACAAACAAGGTGAATACAACTCTTCATTAGACCATTTTGCGTTTGTATTAAATGACTTATTAAGTGCTGAATTAAATGGCCGAGAACTCACAAAAACTGAAAAGCCTTTGGTGCAAGATACGTTGCACAGTATGAGCTTGGCTTTGGTTAACTTGGGTGGGGCTAAAGCCATATCCGATATTTCAAGCCTACAAAACAAACCCTATAAATGGCGTTTATTTGATGAGCTAGGCCAGTTCTATATTGAAAAAGCACGCTTTGATGACAGTGCCGCCACTTATCGCGAATTTATAAAACGTGATTCAATGAATAAACGTGCCAGTGAATTCAATGACAAGCTGATAATGGCGTACGTCAAAGGTGGTTTCCCTAAGCTGGTTATGGCTGAAAAAGAAAAATACGTGAATACGTATAGCCCAGACAGTGATTATTTAATGGTTCATGTGGACCTTATAAAAACTGTGTATCCAAAGCTAAAACAATATTATGTTGAGTTGGCCAGTCATTATCATAGTCAAGGTCAGCAGGCTCTTAAAAAGGCCGGTAAAAAACAAACCTATCTAAATGAACTGGCGGTAAGCTCTTTAAATAAAGCCACTGACTTCTACCAGCGTCACATCACCCTATACCCAATGGATAAACAGTTAGCGACGCTGACCTATAAAAAAGCCGATGCCCATTTTGAGAATCGTCAGTTTAAACAAGCGGCCATGGATTATGCGCTTGTAGCATATGATAAAAGTGTTAATCGTTTTGCTAAGAAAAAACAACGTAATCAAGCGGCTTACGCCAGTTTAATAGCCTATAAAAAGCATGAAGACGTACTGGTTAAAGAAGAAGCGTCAGCTGAAGACATCAGTGCGTGGCGTGCCCAATCGGTACAAAGCATGCTGACGTTCGCCCGTGTTTATCATGATGATAAACGTGCCCAGGCGGTATTAAGTAACGCGGCTCAATCTTTGTTTGCATTAAGTGAATACAAGCGCGCCATTGATGTGGCTTCTAACTTATTAAAGCAAAAGGGTAAGCCTCTTAGTAATAGCTTCAAAAAAACCTTGCATGGTATTTTGGCTCACTCGTATTTCAAAACCGAACAGTTTGTTAAAGCGAAAAACAGCTACCTTAATCAGCGTAAGTTAGTCTCTCGTGCTAGAAAAGATTACAGTGAAATCAGTAATCAACTGGCCGTGGCCATTTATAAACAGGCTGATGTGTTTAAAGCACAAAAGAAAACTTCCCTGGCCATTAATCAATTGCTGAGCATCAAAAAACTAGCCGGACAAAGCAATATCCGAACAGTGGCTCAATACGATGCCACCTCTTTGATGTTGAAACTTAAAAGATGGCCAAAAGCCATTAAAGAGCTAAAAGAGTTACAGCTGAAGTTTCCTAAGCATGAGCTGGCGGTGGAATTCCCTCGTAAGTTGGCATTTGCTTATGAGCAAAACAAACAATTTAAAAAGGCCGCCATTGCGTATTTAAACTTGTTTAAACACGACCCAGATGCACAAGTTAAACAAGACGGTCTATTCATAGCAGCGGGTTTATTTGAGAAAACTCAGCAGGATAAACAGGCGATCAAGTACTACCGCGATTACGCCCATAAATATGAGCAGCCATTTGATAACCGAATGGAAGCGCGCTTTCACCTAAGCAAGCTGTATGAAAAATCGAAAGACTATTCTCGTCAGTTATTCTGGTTACGCCGTTTAGTGGCTGGGGATAAAGGCGCAGGCGAACAGCGTACTGAGCGCAGTCAATACCTAGCGGCTTGGGCTAACAGTAAATACGGTGATTATTTTGCCTCTGAATTTAAACGTCGTAAGTTGCGTTTGCCATTAGAGAAAAGCATGGCTAAGAAGAATCAATATTTGCAAGACGCCACCAAACGTTACGAGCAGGCTTCAAATTATGGCATCTTAGAGTTTGTCAGTATGTCGAACTTTAAAATGGCCGACCTATATGCGCGCTTTAGCAAAGAATTGGAAAAAGCCCCATTACCTAAAGGCTTGTCGGTTCAAGACTCCGCCATGTTTAAAGACATTATTATGCAACAAGCAGGGCCGTTTGCTGATCTAGCGGCCACCATGCACCAGAACAATATTAGCTTGGCTTGGGACGGCCATTACAATGATTGGATATCTAAGAGTTATGAGTCCATGAAAATGTTAACCCCTGAGCGTTTTGGCAAAGAAGAAGCAGTAGCGAGGTATGGCGATGAAATTAGATAGCTCGAAGAATATATTTACAATGAAGTGCGTAAAAACCATTTGTCTATTTTCGGCAATCAGTTTGTTAAGCGCTTGCTCAGATAAAATGATGCTGCCTGCTGCAGGGCAAAAAGTAGCATTAAAACCCACAGAGCAGTTTTTACCCAAGCAGGCTTACGATGAAAAGTCGCAGCCAATTGCTTATGAAGAAGCGGAAAACCCGTACTTAGCTAAAAAAAGCCGAGTAGAGAAAGGCTCTGTTTTATTGTTCATTGAAGCTAAGAAAGCCTTGAGAGCTGAAAACTATTCTTTGGCCAAACAAAAGCTGCAAGTCATTACCCGTAATGATAAAGACCTGTCCGGTCCTTGGGTGTTACTGGCTGAGATTGCACAGCATGAAAAACAGCTAGAAAAATCCGAAGGCTATTACCAAACCGCGTTAAGCATTAACGAAGAAAATATTAATGCGTATGTGGGGCTGGCTAAAACGCAGCGATTAATGGGCGAGTTTAATGTGGCACAAAACACGTTGGCGCTGGCATTAAAGCTGTGGCCTGACTTCCCTGAAGCGCACCTTAATTTAGGAGTGCTTTATGACGTGTATTTTAATAAAAGTGAATTGGCTCAAAAGCACACAGAAGCCTATTTGTTTTTAACCGGTTATAAAGATATGCAAGCCATTGAATGGCTTAACGAAATTAAACAGCGCACTGGCATTAATAAAAGTTTTATTGATGGTCAATCAGATGTTAGTGAAATCATCGCTCATGCCGTGGAGCAGTCACAGTGATGTTTAAAAAATCAATCGTGTTAGTGCCTGCTGCATTCGCTTTAATCAGTGTATCTGTGATTGCCGAAGAGCCTATGAAACTTGAAAGCCACTTTGTGGGGGACAAAGAACAGCCAGCGGTGAGTTATTTCATGCCTTGGCAGGGGCCTTCTTCTAGCACTGAACAGCTTTATCAAAACAAAGAAGAAAAGTACGAGATGAGCATCGATGCCGTAGACCGGGATGAAATGCTTCGCTCTATACAGATATACGAAGAAATGAACCTAGAAAACCGTTAGCTGGGGCTAAATAAAACGAATAGTGCGTTTATCACCCAATCAGTGAACACAGTTTAGTAGAAAATATTTTTAGAATAGAGGGTAATCGGTAATGGATTTTTTAAGTGGCATAACAGACTTTTTTAGAGATGGTGGTTTATTTATTTATCCCATCGCTTTGGTATTGCTTTTAGGCATGGCGATCAGCATTGAGCGCTGGCGTTTTCTAAATGTTGAGCGCTTGCGCAATCAAAAGGCCTTTGATGATTTTTTACCATTATTGCGCACAGATGATCATGCCAAGATGACGTTGTTCACCCGTGATAACAACGCGCCTGTTTCACGCATGATTGGTTGCGGCTTAGATATGATGCAAGTTACCCGTCAGCGTGCAGATGTTGAGCAAGCGATGGCTGAAGGCATGATGGAAACTGTCCCTCGCCTTGAAGAGCGCACAGGTTACCTAGCCGTATTAGCCAACGTAGCCACATTGTTGGGGCTGCTGGGTACCATTATTGGTTTGATCGCGGCATTCTCTGCGGTTGCTAATGCAGACCCTTCTGAAAAATCAAAATTACTGTCTCTTTCTATTTCGGTTGCTATGAACACCACAGCGTTTGGTTTGATTGCTGCGATCCCGCTATTAGTGACTCACGCCATGTTAACCAATAAAACCAATGCGATCATTGGCAGCATTGAAATGGCCGGTGTGAAATTTCTAAACGTGATGACGTTAAACCGTGCTATTGAAGCTGGCATGCCAAAGGCTAATAAATAGGGTTTATGATGAATTTATTTGTAGAGATATTTAAAACCAATGCAGCATATTTGGGCAGCATAAAAATGGCCGGTGTGAAGTTTCTAAACGTGATGACGTTAAACCGTGCTATTGAAGCTGGCATGCCAAAAGCGAATAAATAGCCTTAGGTGATTTGTTATGAGTTTTAGAATAAAACGACAAGGCACTGACGACGCAGAGATTGATGTTACTAGCTTCATGAACTTGATGATTGTATTGGTACCTGTGCTGCTTATGAGCATGACCTTTACAAAAATTACAGTTATGGAGATTAACCTCCCTGAGTTATCAGGCGGTGGATCAGCTAATGATTTGTCTCAATCGCAATTAGAAATAGTGGTGCGAAAAAATGGCATTGAGGTGTTTTTTCCAGCGGGTTCATTGGTGAAAAAAATTCCGTTATTAGAAGACAAGCAACACGACTTTAATACGCTTTCAATGGTGTTGCGCAGTTTAAAAAACAAAGTCAGTGAAAAGCGTGATGCGGTTATTTTGTCGGCAAAAGATTTAGAGTACCAAACATTAATTAATACCATGGACACCGTTAAGTCTTATCAGACGGTGGTTGCGGCAAGTTTGGCTCAGGTGGAGCTGTTTCCACAAATATCCTTAGGGGACGCCGCTAAGTAGTCTAGCGGAAGAGGTAGTTATGGCGTTACAAGGCACAACCCTAGATAGAAGAGAAAAAGCCAAAAAGACCCCTGGTTTAAACCTGGTGTCATTGATGGATATTTTTACCATCTTGGTATTTTTCTTATTGATGAACAGTGGTGACTCTCAAGAGATTGAGAAGGCCACGTTCATTACCTTGCCAGATTCTGTGGCGGGCGGGGAATTTCAGAATGAATTATTAATTACCATTGGCACAGAATTCGTGAGCATTGGTGATGACGATATTGTCAGTATCAAACAAGTGGCGTCTAAAAAAGGCAAGGCTGTGGATGAGCTGGTAGCCGAACTTAAAAAGCGCGGATTAGAAAAAGGCGACTTGAGTAAGTTTGAGAAAAAGAATGGCCGCTCGGTGACCATTATGGGTGATCAAGAAGTACCGTATTTAACTCTTAAGTCGGTTATGGCCAGTTGCAGCAAAGAAAACTACAGAGACATCGCATTAGCGGTGAATCAGGTGGTGAGTGGCGTAGTGGAGGTGCATAAATAATGACAGCATCAGCCGCTTTTGATACTCATAATGAGCGATACAACAGCTTGGATCACCTTGCTTTGGATATGGTGCTGCCTTGGCAGGAGCAAGCCGAGCAGCAGGAAAAATTTAAGCAGCTACTTAAAAAGATTTGTATTCCATTTTTTGCTTTTATGTTGGTTATGACATTTATGCCCAACTTTAATGAAGAGGAAGTGGAAGAAAAGATTGTGGCTAAAGTAATGTTGGAGGCCCCTGAAATAAAACCAGTGGAGCAACCACCTGCACAGGCTAAGCAGCGTAAAACCCAAAGTAAAAACAAACAAGCTAAGCCAAAAGCAGGTGCGAATAATGGCGCGCAAAGTATGGCGGCATTAGCCAAACAAATGAGTGCGCTGCGTAATTCTGTTAATACCTCTAAAGCACAAAAGAAAAACGTATTTAAAGCAAGCTCTGGTAAGGTTCAAAAAAGTAGCCGAGCCATGTTGGGTACGAATAAAATTACGCAATCAAGTGGTGGTTTAAAAGCCAGTGACTTAACGGTAAACGCCAAAGGTGCTTCGTTGGCGGATCATAAAAGCGATGAGGTAGAAAGCCCTATTGCTAATATTGAATTGCCAAGTGCGGCTCAGTATCACTATGACCCTAAAAAGAACAGCAAGCGTGACATGCAAAGTGTGCGTCGTACCATTGAGCGTTATAAGGGTGCTGTGTATAGCTTGTATTCCAAAGCGTTGCGTTTAAACCCTGAATTAAGCGGCCGCTTTGTGTTTGAGTTTGTTATTTTGCCTAGTGGTAAAATTGACACGCTGAAACTAAAAAGCAGTGAGCTTGGTGACAGTGGTTTAGAAAAAAGAATGTTAAGTAAAATCAAAGCCATAAATTTTGGTTCAGAAGAAGTTAACGCCACTGCCGTGCAGTATACGTTTGCCTTTTTCCCTTCCTGATTTGTTTATTATCAGCACATGGATGTGCTGATAATGAGTTGATCTATGGTTTTTTGACGACGGATTTGTATGTTTATAAGTTGGTAAATACTTACACTTTTTCTTTTTCGAGTTTTCAGTTATTACAATATTTAATGTTTAAAAATAAATAAAACCTATAAACATTAAATACGTTTTTATGTTGCTTGTTTTTCGTTCAAAGTGGCGCATTTGTGACAGGCTGCTTATGGTTAAAAGCCCTGTGTTAACACAGTTTTAAACCCTCTACTTCTCGCTTTATGTTTGAACTTCGTCACGTTCTGTAACTTTATATGTCTAATCTGAAAAGCTTAGTTCAATTATTGTGACCGTATCACGTTTAAACCTTAATTTTGCTGCCAAAATAACCAGTAGAAGAGTAAGGGAGTAGACGTATGAGCTGGCTGGCCGCAATTATAAAAAGTACACAAAGTACGAGTAGTACAAAATTCAAACACTTAATGCCTTTGGCGTTTGCAGTGGCATTGGCGGGTTGTGGCGAAGAGCTGCAATTAGGCGATGAAGCTGGCCAAGAGCAAGCCATGAACTCCGGTACTCCATTCGCGTATGTGGCTCGGGATACAATCGAATCTCCATCATCAACCGACGAAAGCGCTTCTTCTTATTCTTCAGGTGCACACCTTTATGTGCGCAGTGCCATTGATTCCGATGCCAGCGAATCTGAAATTCTATTATCTGTATTTTCCGATGGAAAATACGATGTAAAAGACCTGACTGTTTCTAGTGATGGTAAATTCTTATTGTTCAGTGCGCACGGTGGCCAGCTAACAGACACATGGAATCTTTACGAATACGACTTCGACAATAAAACACTGCGCCGTGTATTTGCTGATGATGAATTTGCAAACACAGGTAATGACGTAAGTGGTGCGTATACCAATGCAGGTGACATTGTATTTAGTTCAGACCGAAGCCAGTCCACATCTGAACCTCAAACGTTTAGCAGTTCAGCAAGCAGTGTCAGTAAAACAAAATCGTCAGCTCTTTATAGTGTTGAACGTGACGGCACTGACCTTGATTCAATTTCAGGAACTGTTTCTGATCAAGGGCAAATCACCACATTAAAAGATGGTCATTTGGTGTTTATGGGTAAAAGCACGGCTCAAATGGTGCCTGCTAACTCAGCCAACGTAGAGAACAAGGTATTTACGGCTTCTAGTGCCAATAGCACTGACGACTCTATTGCAGCGTTTCGTTTAAACCCTGCCAATCAGAACGATGAATCTGATATGACCCAATTATTCGCCGGCATAGAGCTTGGTGATGAGGTTGTTATTCGTGACTTGATTCAAGGCAGTGACGGTCGTCTACTGGCGATTATTGAGAATAAAAATAACCCAATGCTGGGTGGCGATATTGTAAATTTGATTGGGCCTCAGAATGAGGACGGTACTTTTGAATTTGTAGTGCCTAAGGCTCTAACAAACAGCGAATTAAATTTATCTGCAGAGGACGCCACCGCTAAAGGTTGGTATTCCTCGTTTTGGCCATACCGAGACGGCAGTAGCCGTATGCTGGTGAGTTGGTCTCAGTGTTTGAAAGAAGAAAACGGCGTGCACCGTGCGTGCAATGCAAATGATGACTTAGAAGGTGTGGATGTTCGTTACGGCATTTGGGTATTTGATGCGGCGAATAATACACACATGCCTGTTATGCAAAGCCGTAAAGGTCAGATCTTCACTGAAATCGCGTTGGCTTACCCGAACTATGGTGAAAACTTAAAGTTTGATGATGTTGAAAAGCCTGATGAAGAAACAGAAGAGAAGCCAGATCCAACTGACCCTAATAATCCAACATGTGACAACGATCCGCTAACGGCATTACCAAATTGTGACGATGTAACAAATCCAACATGTGACGATGACCCAATAACAGCGCTACCTAGTTGTGACGATGTAACAAATCCAACATGTGACGATGACCCAACAACAGCGTTGCCAAATTGTGATGATGTAACAAATCCAACTTGTGACGACGACCCAACAACAGCGTTGCCAAATTGTGATGATGTAACGACTCCAACTTGTGACGATGATCCAACAACAGCGCTACCTAGTTGTGACGATGTAACAAATCCAACATGTGACGATGATCCAACAACAGCGCTTCCTAGTTGCGATGATGTAACAAATCCAACTTGTGACGATGATCCAACAACAGCGCTACCTAGTTGTGATGATGTAACAAATCCAACTTGTGACGATGATCCAACAACAGCGCTTCCTAGTTGTGATGATGTAACAAATCCAACATGTGACGATGATCCAACAACAGCACTACCTAGTTGCGATGATGTAACAAATCCAATTTGTGACGACGATCCAACAACAGCGCTTCCTAGTTGTGATGATGTAACAAATCCAACATGTGACGATGATCCAACAACAGCGCTTCCTAGTTGTGATGATGTAACAAATCCAACATGTGACGATGATCCAGCTACTTCACTACCAAATTGCGAAGATCCAACAGATCCAGTGAACAACGCGCCTATCGCCAATGCTGGTTATGATGTGGGTGCTTTAGATGTGGGTGCTAGCGTGATGCTGGATGGCAGCGCCAGTTCGGATGCTGACGGTGATACCCTGACTTATACCTGGAGAGTTATCAGCTCCCCAGTAGATGGTGAGATTAACTTCCTAACAGATGCCACGGCTGAGCAACCTACTTTGACACTGTTAGAAAAAGGTTTTTATGTAATCGAACTTACGGTTAATGACGGTAAGAGCGACAGTGAACCAGATACAGTAATGATCGAAGCGGTTGCAGACGAACAAGTGTGTGTACCAGGTAAAAAACTTTCTATTTGGTCGGCGGTTGAAAGCGAAGGCAATCATAATAAATTAATAAAAGATTCGTTCTTGGGTTACATCACGTCATTCCAAGGCACGAATACACCAGACGCTAGCTATAACTATTACAGCGCTTCTGCTCATCCAACTTCTGTAGAAGATGAAAACAATGATGCGCTTCCGCAGCCAAAGGATAGCTCTGCTCATATCTTCTTTTATGAATCAAAAGCCGAGCACTCAGCTTTAACATACAGTGATAACTCTGCGGTTAAACCTCGTGGTGCGCTGGATAATGGAGACCTTTTCTTATACTTCTTCTTTAACAAAGATGCGGCAGGGCAAAGTGATAACAAGGTTTATTTTGAAGTCTTCACTGATAACAACCTTGATGACGCCGGTGTATTAATGGATCAGGTGATTCTATCGGATGATGGTCATGAGCTAGTTTCAGTGAGCACAGATGAATCAGGTCAGCATTACATTGGTGATTACCAATACTGGTACAACACAGATGGCGGTGTAATCGGACCCTTCCGTGGCGAAGAGTTCACCATTGCGGTACGTGCAACATCGCAAAGCCCTGTGGGTGACGATTTAACCGGCGCCAGTTTCTTTTCTCGAGAAGGCACTGAATATAACTTTTTCAAAGACCCTAAAATCACAGCGTTTATCGTAACGTACAAAGAAGAACTGTTTTGTGATGATGTAGATCCAGTTGAGCCGGTTGATCCAACAGATCCAACAGATCCAACAGATCCAGTAGATCCAACAGATCCAACAGATCCAACAGATCCAGTAGATCCAGCAGATCCAGTAGATCCAGCAGATCCAGTAGATCCAATCATTCCTGTGTCCGAGCCTGATGGTGAATGTCGTGGCAACGGTTACTGGAAAAATCATAATCGTTACGCCGCCAATGAAAATCAAAATACACCATGGCCAGTTCATGAAGACACCAATATGTGTGGCAGTAGCTGGTATCAAGTGATTAATGAGGCTGCGGGAGGGGATGCTTGGAATATTTTAGGCAGCCACTTTATTAGTGCGAAATTAAACGAAGTTAACATGGGCTCGGTGCCGCAGACTGTGGCAGATACGTTGTTACAGTCTCAAACGTTATTAAGCAGCTGTTCAATTTCAGATGCTGATCGTGATTATGCCTTAGAGCTAAAAGATCAATTAGAAACCTTTGTTGAAACCGATGACTGTCAGTTACCAGAAGAGCCTACGGATCCGGTTGTACCTATAGAGCCTCCAGAAGATAACAACATGGCCACGGTGCATATTCATTCTATTTACGATGTGGACGGTGAAGATCGCAGTCAGTTAGGCAGTGTTTTATTGATGGCAGTGCCATCTTTGTTGCCTATGTCACAACGTGATGAACGCTTTGTGCGTGTGCTGATTAAAAATCAAGATGGCCAATGGGTCATTAATGGTTACACCGATATTCAGCCTGACGGTTCAGTTATTTTTGAAGTGCCTGCCGATACCCAGTACACATTTGAAGTTGTGAATAAACACGGTAAAGCATTAAACAAAATGAATACCGCAGGTGGTGACTTTGAATACGATTATTTAACGCGCCATGAAACATCGCTGCAAGCATCCGCCGGTGATGTTCAGCAATGTCACGGTTGCCACATTGAAGGCAGTGATTACGACCACGCCAATGAAACCGGTGAACCTGTTAACAAGGGTGCGCTAAGCGTGAATATCCCATGGCCAAGTGCCAACCCGTTTATTTTAAGCGCGCAATGGGGTGATACCATGGCGGAAGCTATGTATGCCTCCATTGAACATGTCGGTGAATTAACGCCGGCCATTGAATATGCTGACCATTGGGCGCTATTGCCTTTCCGTCAAAGCCCTGCGATTTCTTTGGGTTACGATGCGCTACAAACTCAAGCGCCACTCACCGTTGCTTGTGAAAATGATTTAACGGCCGATTGCGTAGCGCAAGTTAATTACACAGATCACATTAAACCATTATGGAATGTGAGCCGCGATGAAGACGGTAATAGCTGTGTGGATTGCCACGATAACCGTGGCTTTACTAATTTAGACTTGAGCGATTATGGTCAGCTGTCTTCTTACGATGCTTTGTTTAATAGCCAGCGCAGCTACATGTATTTGGCTGCCACTTACAGTGAAGTGAAAACAAGCCATTGTCGCCGTGAAGTTCAACCGCCATTTTTAATGGAGCCACAAAACGATTGTTTTAGCTGCTTTGAGCAAATGTTAATGAATCCAAATGGCGCATTAAGCAGTGCAAATTTCTTTGATATGTTTGAAGAAACGGACGCGGATAAAAATGACGATCACTGGCTGTTCCGCCCAGCACCTTTAAGTGATGAAGTATTGAATCAGCACCAGGGTATGCTTGCCGCGCAAGAGCGTAAGTTGATTGCAGAATGGTTAGACATGGGTGCACCGCGTTAAGGTTAGACACTAACGAAATAACACATAACCTGTTAGAAGCAGGAACAATAAAAATTAAGGCTCACCGCTAGAAGGCAACTTCTAGCGGTTTTTTTATGGCCATGGATGGCCTGTATCCTAAAAATGCAGGAGCAATTTTTAGGGTATGTTCATGGATGACGTGCATGGATGCACTAACGTCGCGGGCGCATCAATACATGGATGTATTGAGTAGAGTAATGAAGGAGCATATTACCGAGGATGCGCAAGAGCGACGTCTCATATCGCCTAAGAAGTGACTGAGGGTACATGTAGCTATTGGCAGCCATTATATCTACGCAGGATATCCGAGCGGAGATGCGCAAGAGGAGTGATGTAGCTATGCTCTACTTAGAACCCCCAACCCTGAATACACTAAAGAACAAAACCCCCCTCCCAAACCATTAACGACTCACACCCACTTTATTTGCTACAATGCAGCCTTCTTCGTAAACACCCAATATATCCTCATGCGCGCTGATTCCCTCATTATTCTCGATTTCGAAACCACAGGTTTGTCTCCCGACATGGGCGACCGCGCCATAGAAATAGGTGCCGTGCGCTTAGAAAACGGCGAAGTAGTGGATCAATTTCAGGCATTGATGAACCCAGGTTTTCGCGTGTCGGGTTTCATTGCGGATTATACCGGCATTAGCAATACCATGCTGGCCGATGCCAAAAGCTGTGAAGTGGTGATGAATGAATTTGCGGACTTTATTCAGGGCTCAAACCTGATTGCCCATAATGCCTCTTTTGATAAACGCTTTTTAGATGCCGAGTTGGCACGTATAGACCGTGATTACGATGGAGAGTTTTCGTGTTCGCTATTGGTATCTCGCCGTGTTTTTCAAGATGCCCCAAGCCATAAATTGGGTGAGCTTGTAAATTATGCCAATGTTGAAAGTGGCGGTAACTTTCACAGAGCATTATACGATTCAGAAATGACCGCCAAAGTGTGGCTGGCTATGTTAGAAGACATAGGTGAGCGCTACGGTGTGTTTGATTTAAGTTTTGAGCAAATTAAAAAGCTAGCAAAAACCCCAAAAAAATCAGTAAACAAAGTGCTTTCTGGCTGGGCAAACCCTTAGTTTACACATTGAATAAAGGTACTAGTTAGGCCTTTGCTAATTCCCCGCTATAAATAAACGGGCTCTAATGCGGGGTGTTCACGCTTTACCCTATGCACTTGTATTGCTTTCTCTTCTTTGTAATCCACAATCAGCAAGTGGTTGCCCTTGTGTACTCGGTTTAATACTTTCAAAAATTTAGGGTGGGCTTTTTGCAAACCCAATAAGCCCCCTTCCCATGTGGCAAACCCTAATAAAAACAAGCCTCCCAGGGTAAATGGAATGCTGCCAATAGAAGCTGAAAAACCAAATACAAACGGCACCGACATCATTAACGCCCCCATAAATAGGCCGATCCCCACGCCAATACACAAGGCTTTCAGCACATTGGTTTTTAGAAATGGGTTCACATTGCGCATGTGATGCATCTCTACGTTGGCTTCGTCGTCGCTAAAAACATGAATGTGTGTGTCCCTCAAACCGGTCTCAATCAGCTCATCATGGACTTGCTCAAGTTCGTTGAGGTCTTCACTTAAATAGTAGGCGTGTTTCATTGTGGGCACCTTGGTCTGTTGTTAGCAGGCGCATGTAGGATAGTGTCATAATTATAGTGGAGTTTAGCGGGGCTTGAGTGGCGCTTATTAGACGTTGTTTGTATTAATAGCCTGTGAATAGGGGCTTTAGTTGTAACCAAATACGGCGCGATAAAAACAAACAAGCAAGGTTTGTCATTTTTCAGTAAAATGCCCGCAATTCAAATACTTATCCTGGAGCACTTATGCCACCACTGTTTATCATTGCCGTTGCCATAGTCGTTGTACTATTTGCCTTTTTTAAAATTCGCGGGAAAAAAGCCGCCGCAGCCGCCATTGAAGAAGGCAAAGCCTTTTTAGCAGAAAACCAAAATAAAGAAGGGGTTAAAACCACCGCCTCAGGTTTGCAGTATCAGGTTTTACAAGCAGGAGAAGGCGAAGAGCAAACGCATCCTGGGCCTAAAAGCCAAGTGACGGTGCATTATCATGGCACTCTGTTAGACGGCACTGTGTTTGACAGTTCTGTGGATCGTGGGCAAACCATTAGCTTTGGTTTGAATCAAGTGATTCCCGGTTGGACAGAAGGGGTTCAGTTAATGGTTGTGGGTGAAAAAACCCGCTTTTTTATCCCAAGCCACCTAGCTTATGGCAATCGTTCAGCAGGTGCCATCAAGCCAGGGTCCACGTTAATTTTTGATGTTGAGCTATTTGATTTTAGCTAATGGAATAATGCAGGTGTGACATAGCACCGAGTAGATTTATTTATGAAAAAAGCCCTATGGTTAGCCATAGGGCTTTTTTTATTTTCACGGTAGGTAACGTCAAGTGGTAGTGGGGCGCCAGTTTTTTTCTTAAAGGCTAGCTCATGAGTTTTGTCTTCTATACTGAAATAAGCGTATTTTTTAGTTAGGTGGCGTGTGTTTAGAGTCATATTGGCCGGCATTATATTTTTATTAGCTATGAGCAGTCATGGTGACGATGATTGGCGTTTTTCAGGCTTTGCCTCTTTGGGGGCTGGGCGTATATATGCAGACGATCAAAGAGCCATTGGTTATGAAAACGAATGGAGCTTTGATTCCGACAGTGTGCTGGGCTTACAGCTTGATAAAGAAATTTCGGAGCAATGGGGCTTTACTGGCCAAATTGTAGCTAACGGTTTTAATTACACAGGGGAGGAACTGTATACCCCTGAATTAGAGTGGCTGTTATTGCGCTTTGAACCCACCGGCGACATGCAGTTTCGGTTTGGTCGAGTGCGCAATCCTCTATACCTATATTCCACTACGTTAGAGGTGGGCTACACCTACCCTTGGGTGCGCCCTTCTGCAAATGCTTACCCCTCGTTTTTAGACCCATTTAAACACCTTGATGGGATGGATTTTGTTTACAACACCAGTCACGGAGATGTGGATGTTGAATATCAAATTTTTGCAGGGCGCACTTCGGCGGAATTTCGTGAATTGGATATTACAGCCCACTCTGTTTTTGGGGCAAATATCATTACTCGTTGGTCAGATTTTACATGGCGTTTTAATACTGAGATTTTGGATGTCTCTATACTGGCGCCAACCACAGATCCGTTAAAAGATGGTTTTGAGGCGGCTGCTTCTAATGCATTGATTTTGGCATTGAGCCCTCAAGCCGCGGAAGAATTTCTCTATATATCGAATAACCTCGAATCTAGACATAAGCAGGTGAATTATCTATCCACGAGTTTTATGTGGGAGCCAGGTTTATGGGTATTAATGTCTGAAGTGATGTATTTTAGAAATGAGGATAATAATTTTTCAAATGATGCTGATGGATTTTATATCTCTCTTTCCTATCAGTTTAATGATATTACGCCTTATGTGACTTATGGAGAGTTTCATAATTATTTTTCAGATGGTATTACAGATAGGATAACGGCTACTGAAAGTTTAATACCAGTCGGGTTGGATCAAAACCTAGATGGTTTGAGGGATTTAACCTCGGCTTCACTTAAAAATTATAATACAGAGCAAGAAACCATTGTATTAGGTTTTCGCTATGATTTTCATGTGCAAGCCAGCTTTAAGTTTGAGGTTGAATATTTTAACTTCATAAAGAACACTTCGGGCAGCTTTTTTGTTGAAGACCCTACAGCAAATCCTGATGATGGCTTGATGACCAGTTTTGTAATTGACGTGGTATTTTAATATGAAATACCTAATCAAAAGCATGGCTGGCTTTACTAGTAAGTCATTAACTCTGGTGAAAGTCGCGGCACTAGCCAGCTCAATTTTAGCGGCTCAAGCTCAAGCGGATATGGTGGTGATTGTTAATCCTGAAAATCCTATTACATCACTAAGTAAAAAAGACGTTCAGCGTTTGTTTTTAGGGCGTATGCATCAGTTTCCAGATACCAATATAAAAGTCGAGTCCATTGATAACTCGGAAAGCAGTGAAGAATATGAACGGTTTTATGCGACGATTATAAATATGAATAAATCTAAGTTAAAACGTTATCGGGCATATTATCTGTTTAGTGGAAAGGGCCGATTACCCACACAAATTGAAAATACACAGAAAATTTTAAACTACATATCAACGACTAAAAATGCCATCGCCTACATGGATGAAGCGAACATTAATAATACGGTAAAAGTAGTTTACCCAGATTAATTATTGTTTTTTATTTAGTTACAGAATGGTTGGAATTAATAACGGCTGGAGCTAAAAATTGTAGAAGCTGGAAATAGCTTCTTTAAGAGTTTCAATATTAACTGGTTTTTTGATGTAGTGATCCATTCCCGACTCTAAACAGCGCTCTTTATCTCCTTCCATGGCATTAGCAGTTACTGCAATAATTGGTACGCGGCCTTTTTTACCAGTTAGGTTTCTAATGTTTCGTGTAGACTCAAAACCATCCATAACCGGCATCTGGCAATCCATCATGATCATGGCGTAATCATTATTTGTAGCAAGGTCTAAACCTTCTTCGCCATTACTGGCTGTATCGGAAGTAAATCCAAGCTTTTTGACAAAACCATTTAAAACCATTTGGTTTACTTTGTTATCTTCCACAATCAGAATCTTTTTTTCTGTTTCTAAGGGAATGGGTTTGAGCGAGGGGGCAATGTCTATTTTTACATCCTCTTGTAGTGCGCTATTAAAAATAAAACGTGCAGACAAACCACCTTCTTGGCGATTTTGTAGTTCAATTTTTCCAAGCATGGCTTTGGCAATGCTATGACACATGGGCAGGCCAATGCCCATGCCTTGATGTTGTCGATTAAACGAGCCATCGATTTGTTGAAAAGGTTTTAGGGCATCTGCAATTAAATCATCATCAATGCCAGGGCCGTCATCTTCAATGATGATGCTGATTTTAATGTCTCTTCCTGCGGCGCACTTCTCTTGTTTTAAAAATGTTTTTTCATTTCTAATATCGCTGGCCAGTAGGTGAACCTTTACACAGCCTTGATCAGAAAACTTAATGGCATTGCCGATAAGGTGCCGCAATACGTGAGTGACTCGGCTTTCATCAGCGTAGATCAACCCTTGAGGTAATTGATCATCAATGCTGATATTAAGGCCTTTCATTTGGTAGTCGTTTTTAAACATGGCAATGATGCCATTCAGCGAATTTTGTAACGCAAATGCCGTGGGTTTGAGCTGTATGTTGCCGGACATCATACCGGTGAACTCTAAAATGTCATCAATGGCCGTGGTGATGCTTAACTCAGAAGCTTTGCAGGCGTCTAATAATGTTTGCTGTGTTGCAGTGGGTTTGGTGTCTTTTAATAAAGATATGGCCCCAGAGATACCGTTAATAGGGGTTCTAAGCTCGTGACTCATGGTGGCGAGAAAAATCTCTTTTAACTTATCGCTTTTATTGATGGCAGCTAAAACGCTTACCGAGATCACCCATGCCAGTACTATTAATGCAAAAATGAGCACCGTGCCTAATATGGCCCCAAGGCTGTTAGCGGTTTTCATTTGCTCGCTGGTATTGCCCAAGGCCATGACATACTGCTTTTTCAGCTTTTCTAAAATATGGTCAAGTTGGTTATTTAGCTCATGGCGAAGGAAGTTTACTTTTAAGGTTTTTTCCTCGTATAGGCGGCTTTTTTCTGGGTTATTAATGAGTACATCAGCTACGTCTTTTGCACTTTGAAAGTAGGCATTAAACTGTTCTTTAAGCCCTTGAGTAAGGGACAGTGTGGAGGGGTCTAAGGCATTGATGGCATCAACGCGGGCACCAAATTGTTTAATGGTGCTGTAGGTCTCTTCTAATAGAAACTCATGTTCCAGTACTAAGGCGGTGGAGATAGACTCATGCACATCCCTAATGTCTCGCTTTAAGGTTGAAAACTGCTCTAAAACGGGAAACTTAACCTTGTGCAGCTGCGAGATGCTGTCCTCATGTTTTTGCGCCACAGAGATGTTAAACAGCAGGTAACCCAAAAAGCCCAAGCCACCCAGCAGGGCGATGGTCATGATATACAATCGAATTTTTAGATTATGAGGGTGATTCATACCGCTTAAAATAGACCTAAAACCGATAAAAGCGCCAACATCTGGGCTCTTTTAAGCGTAGCAGTATTTCATTGTATGACCCTTCATTTAGAAGAAATCTGTCTAAGTTCAAAGGCTTATGAGTATGGGTTAACACATCCTTTATTTATGGCCCCATTAATGGCCCCTTTGTGGCTCCATATAACCCTAAAACCATGATTTTTTGCCGTTAAGCCGTTAAGCTAGCGGCTTTATATATGAGATACCCCCATGACTTGGTTACCCGCTATTATTCTATCCTTGGTGACAATCCTATTGGTTGGCCTGGGCTTTGTTGCTTTACAGCGTCAAATGAAGGGGCGTTTAATGGATGTGCAATCTCAGGTGGCACAGTTAACGGCTCAGCTAGAGAGCAAGTTAGTACAGGTAGAGGCCCTTGAAGCACAAAAGAGCCAAGACCAAACTGCCTTAGCCTTAGCGAAAGCGGCCCAGGACAGCGCAGTTTTACAAGCCAATGAGCGTCATGGGCAGTTATTAGAAGCCAATACCCGTCTAGAGCAATCTCGCAAGCAGATATCTGATCTGCAATCCCAGCTAGAGCGCAGCCAAACCTTGCTGCAAGAACGCAGTTTAGATGGCCAAAAGCTTGAGCAGAAAGAGCAGCAAGTGGATGCTTTAAACCTGCAAATTGCGCAGTTGAATACCCGTTTAAACCAAGAGCAGGTTGAGCGCCAGAAAGACCAAGAAAATCTACAAGAAAAACTGGAGCTATTGCAAAGCAATAAAGTTCAGTTAAGCCAAGAGTTTGAAAATCTATCCAACAAAATTTTTGAAGAAAAAAATAAACAATTCAAACAAAGCAGCCAAGAAGGTTTGAATGGTTTATTAAGCCCGTTTAAAGATCAATTAGAAGGTTTGCGTAAAAAAGTAGACGATGTGTATGTGAGCGAGAGTAAAGACCGCGCCGCATTGAAAGCGCAAATAGGCGAACTGCATAATCTAAACAAACAAATCACCGAAGAAGCCTCATCATTGGCAAGAGCCCTAAGGGGTGAAAAGAAAACCCAAGGTAACTGGGGCGAACTAGTATTAGAAACCGTATTAGAAAAATCCGGTTTGCGCGAAGGTGAAGAATACGTACGTGAAAAAAGCATCACAGATGAAGAGGGTGTGCGCTATCGCCCAGATGTGATCATTAACCTGCCCGAAGAAAAACACATTGTTGTGGATGCTAAGGTGTCTTTGAATGCCTACAGCGATTATGTGAATTCAGAGAATGATGCAGATCGCATTAAGTTTTTAAAACAGCATGTGGATGCGGTACGCATGCACATTAAATCATTGGCGGATAAGTCTTATGCTAAGCTGCCTGGTGTGAATAGCCCTGATTTTGTATTTATGTTTATGCCTATCGAACCTGCCTTTATGGTGGCGTTTGAACACGATGATAAGTTATTTAACGATGCCTTTGAGCAGCGCATCGTAGTTGTAACACCCACCACATTGTTAGCCAGCTTACGTACGGTTTCTAGTTTGTGGAGCATCGAACGCCAGAATAAAAATGCCAAACAATTGGCCGAGCAAGCAGGCAAGGTGCACGATAAATTAGTGGGCTTTGTGGAAGACATGGAAAAAGTCGGCAAGCAGTTAGGCACAGTACAAGGTACTTATGATGACGCTTGGAAAAAACTAAAAGAAGGCCGAGGCAACTTAATTAGCCAAGCTCATAAATTTAAAGATTTAGGTGTTCGGGTGAAAAAAGAATTACCCAAGCAGGTTATGGACACAGCCGAGTTAGAATTTAGCGAAGAATAAATACCATGTTTAGCCTTAATGATTGGGCTGGCCTAAAATAATAATAAGAAAACCTATGAGTAATCATCTAGTACAAAAACAGAGCAATACAGATGCAGAGCATAAACGCTTTGCATTTATCGAATTAATGCTCATATGGGAAGGCAGCCTTACGGCCAAACATGTGAGCGAGCAGTTTGAGTTGCATGAAAAACTCTCGGCTCAAATCATTAAACAATATAAAACCCTATACCCTGAAAATATTGAATTTAACGCTCAGTTAAATGCCTACGAATGTTCGGCCAGTATGCGTGCACAGTTTACCGGTGGCAGCTTGCACGATTATGTGAATATGATTGGCAGTCAAGATTCCATTACCCACCTGGCGATGCCATCTCGTAACCTCAAGCCCTTGCTAGTGCGTCCGATATTACAGAGCATTCGTGAACAGCGCCGTTTAAAAATTGCTTATGCCTCTGTTAATCGAGCGCAATATACAGAGCGTTTGATTCAGCCCCATAATATTGTCTTTGATGGTTTACGCTGGCATGTTCGAGCTTATTGCGAAAAAAATCACGCTTATCGGGACTTTGTATTGAGCCGCTTTAGTCATGAGAGTCCAAGTGAATTATTGGATAGCGCCGATCAATTCGATTTACAAGATGAGTTATGGCAAAGCATTGTAAAAGTAGAAATCATACCAGATCCAAGATTAAGCTTAGATAGGCAAGGTATCATCGCATTGGATTTTGATATGGATGAAACCGCATCGGGTTTTAATAAAGTGATTCCGGTGCGTGCTGCGTTATTGTTGTATTTCATTAAACGTTTGGGTTTGGATGTCTATCATAATAAACCACAAGCTCAGCAAATTATATTGAGTCCCAAAAGCGCTGAGTCTTTAAAAGAATATCTGCCAGACTAAACCTTATTTAAATAACTAGCTTTTAGTCTTAATAGCATCGGACTTTTTTAATAAGCAGTAGTGAATCGTTTCTATAAGTTTGTCTCGGTCTAGGGGTTTTGTTAAAAAGTCATTCATGCCGGCATCATGGCATTTATCCCTAGTTTCATTCAGTGCACTGGCTGTTAAGGCGATAATAGCCGCTGGCGGTATATTGTTTTCTAATTCGTATTTTCTGATATTTGTACTTGATTCAAAACCATCCATAATGGGCATGAGGCAATCCATTAATATCAAATCATAGTGATGCTCTTGATAGGCCTCAAAGGCTTCTTTACCGTTTGCACGGGTACTTAGTTTTATGTTCTCATCTTCTAAAATAGCACAGGCTAATTCAAGGTTAATAAGGGTGTCATCCACCACTAAAATATGAGGTTTAATATTATTTTTTACAAAATGGCTATCTTCCCAAGTTTTATGCTCAGGCTTGCTGTTATCTATTATTTGCTCTTTTTGGCTAAGAGGCAGAGTGAGTCTAACGATAAATGTGGTGCCAATGCCTTTGCTGCTTTCAACGGTAATTTCCCCACCCATTTTTTTACATAATTGTTTGCATATGGCTAGCCCTAGTCCTGTGCCCCCGTATTGGCGGGTAGTGGATGCATCAGCCTGACTGAAGTGTTGAAATAAATTTTTAATCTGCTTTTTACTGATGCCAATACCTGTATCGGTCACCTTGATTTGTAGATTTAGTTCAGATTCATTGGTATGAGAAAACTCGCTACAGGTTAAAGCAATATGCCCGTTATGAGTAAATTTGATGCCATTACTAATTAGATTGATTAAAACTTGATTCAAGCGAATGTCATCACCATATAAACTTAATTTATACTCGGGAATACTATTGGCCCAACTTAGGGTTAAGTGTTTATCAGCCGCTTGGAATTCCATAACGTTAACAAGGTTCTGGCACAGCTCATCCAGCTTGAAGTTCACTGGATTTAACTCTAATTTTCCTGATTCTATTTTAGAAAAATCCAATATGTCGTTAATAATGGCTAATAGTTGTTTTCCTGAATGGTTTACTGTGCCCAGGTAGCCTCTATATTTTTCATTAAGTGGTGCCTCACTTAGTAAATCACTCATACCAATAACTCCGTTAAGAGGGGTGCGAAGTTCATGAGTCATAACCGCTAAAAAATTGCTCTTGGCTTGAGCGGCAGAATCGGCTTTTTCTTTTTCATAAATCAATTTATTTTGATATTCATGGGTTTCTTTTAGCATGTTATTGTAACGCCTAATTAATAGGCCCATTTCATCTTTGCTTTCTTTCATATCCACATAAGATTTTTCTTCGTTTGAAGAGTGATCAATGGCTTTAATTAATTTATGAATAGGGGCTAGAATGATTGTGCGTGCAAATATAAAAAAGAAAGCAGCGATTAATAGTAGTGTTAATGCCTGAATGACCATGGCAGGAAATAAAAAGTCTCTAAGGCTTGATTTTATATCTTGATCGTTGATGGTCACAATTAAAATAATGGGAATGATGGAGCGCTTGTCTTGTGAAACCGCATTAAATGGTAAAATCAGACTGTGATTACCATTCTTGTCGGCCTCTAATAAAAGCGGTTTGTTACTCTTTTTTATATTGATTTTAGTAATACTTTCTATTATTTTTTTATTATTGATGTCTTTTATGTTTTGGTTGTTATAGCGGTTTAAACTGCTTGTAAGAATTCGACCTGAAAGCCGGTTAACTAAAAAAATACTGTTAACATCGTCGTATGCCGAGACCGTACTAATAACACGTTTGATATGAGATTGAGACGAATTGGTTTCCACCTTTATCACCAATATCTCAGCCAGTTCAAATGCTCTTTTTTCAATCATTTCGTGACTTAATTTATCACTGGTAATATGAAAAAAGGCCGACAGAAATAAAGTTGCCATTATTGAAATGATAATGACAGGTAGTAATAGTTTTTCTGATAGAGAGTGTCGTATCATTTTAACCATACAAAAGTCTAACGAGCGGTTTTAACAAGACTAGAAAGTACATCACAAGAGCTGCTAACGGATTGACTGTGGGTCAATGTTTCACACACCTTTTTAATGTTCTTTTCTGCTGACTGTTTAAGGGCTTCTTGGCTTTCACTTGAGGTGAGCAGTTTTAAGCCGGTTAAGGCATCGGCAAATTCAGCTGGTGTGATGCCTTCTCGTTGAGCCATGATGGCATAAGCCTCTTTTGGGTTTTCTTGGCTGTAGGTAAGTGCCATGTCCCATGCTTTATAAAAGCGTTGGCTCCAATCTTGAGGCAGGCTTTCTAATATTTCTGAGCGAATGCTTACGGTATCAATCACATCACCTGGTAGTTCTTTGGTGGTAAATATTTCATGCAAGCCACCCATTTTAAGTAGCTTGGTTGAAAATGGCGGATAGGTGACCAAAGCGTCAATCTGTTGAGCTTTAAGAGTACTTTGAGCATCTAATTGCTCAACGTTAATAATGTCTACGTCTTTTAGGCCTAAGCCATGTTTGGCCAGAGCTTGTGCCAAAATATACATGCCCAAGGAGCCTATCTCAGCGCCAATGCGTTTTCCCTTTAGGCCTTTTAAATCTTTGATATTGTCAGTGGCAATAATGATGTCACCGCCAAAACTGTAATCAGGGATCAGCACCAAGTTTATAGGGCTTTGTGTGTTATCGGCGGCGAGCACAGTTTCAATCATGGTACTGGCCATGCCGTCTGCATGACCATGGTTGTAGACCCTTAATACATCCGCCAAAGAGGGCATTTCCAATAACTTGATATCCAAGTCTAATTGTTTAAAAAAGCCTTTTTCTTGGGCCAAAAACAAAAACTCGTAACCAGGCCAAGGGTTAATGGCAATTTTAACCGTTTGCTGGGTGTTTTGTTCGCTGCAGCCTGTGCATAAAACTATTAATAAAAACAATGTGTTAAGACTGAATTTCACGGATAACCCCATGATTTAAGCTGTTAAGTGAGAGTCTTTCTAAGTGTAGACGCTAAATAGCAAGGCTCCTCTGGTGTGCAAGGTTTGTCTGGGTATAATTCACCCAAATAATTAGATTGGAGAGCAGTATGGCCTTATGGATGAAATCGTTTTTAGTGGTATGTTCCATACTCATCAGTGAAACCAGCCTAGCCAAAAATATGATTTTAATCATTGGCGATGGCATGGACGACCAGCAAATCACCGCGGCCCGTAATTATTTACACGGTGCTCAAGGCAGTACCATTTTAGACACCCTACCTGTCCGCGGTGCCGTGCAGGTGCTCACACAAGATGAAACACAGCCGAAAACCCCATTATACGTGGCAGACAGCGCCAACAGCGCTACCGCCATGGCAACCGGTGTTAGCACCAGTATTGGCCGTATCGGTACCAGTGCCAATGCGGATAAAGATTTAACCAACCTAACCGAGTTAGCCATTAAAAAAGGCCTTAAAACCGGTTTGGTGAGCACTGCGGCGATCACCGATGCCACGCCAGCGGCGTTTGTGGCTCACGTGAATCAGCGTGGCTGTCAAAGCCCTAAGCGCATGGATCAATATGAAAGTTACGGTGACTTAGTCATTGATTGTGCACTGGATTTAAAATCAAACGGCGGCCTTGGCAGCATCAGTGAGCAACTGGTCGATAGCCAAATAGATGTATTGTTGGGTGGCGGTGCGAAATTTTTTAAATTAAAAAACGAATCAAAATCTCAAACACTTATTGAACAGGCACAATTGAATGGTTTTGATGTGGCCTTTGATTTTGACAGTGCGCAAAACAGCGATGAAAATAAAAAACTATTAGGCGTGTTTGATAAAAAACATTTAGAAGTTAAATGGCAAGGCACGGGTGGGCGAGTGGCCGAGAAGCCTCAGTTCAGTATTTTAAATTGGTTTCATAAATACTTAGGTTCAGTGAGCTTACCTGATGAAATGAAATGCGAGCCAAACCCTGAATATGCACAACGTAATACGCCTTCTTTAAAAGCTATGAGCGAGCTGGCATTAACGCGCTTACACAATAAAGGGGGGTTCTTTTTAATGATTGAAAGTGCCAGCATCGACAAACAATCTCATAAACGTAATCCATGTGGCTCCATAGGCGAGGCTGAGCAGTTATTTGAAACCGTGCAATTAGCCTTGGATTTCGCTAAAGATAACCCAGATACCTTAATTTTGGTCACTGCCGATCACGGCCAGGCCGCGCAAATCATTCCCAATGGCAGCATGTTTAACGCTTATGGTGTGCCAATCTCTACACCCGGTGCCATTGCACGTTTACAAACCCCTGAGGGCGGTGTGATGGCCATTAATTATGCCACCAATGAGTTTAGCCATGAGGAGCATACAGGGGTGAATGTGCCGCTGTTTGCCAATCAAAACGTTAAAGATAAAAATGGCGAAGACTTAATCAAACCGCTTATTCAACAGCGTGATATTTTCAGCTTGGTTAAAACCTACTTAGAGCTTTAAATTAGGTTTATATGAATAAAAGAAAAGCGCTTACCTAATCAGTAAGCGCTTTTTTTGTGGCTGCAATAAACGGGGGGAGATAAGGGGCTACAGGTTATTTAGACAAGGCCACGGCTTTGATTTGCGCAAAGACGTTTTGTCCCACTTTTAAATTCAAACGTTTAGCCGAATACGCGGAGATACGGCTTAACAGAGTTTGCCCATCAATGGACATTTGAATCAAACACTGACCGGAATCTTCGTATTTAATGTTTTGAATTGAGCCGTTTAAAATATTCATAATACTGCTATCTAAAGCGTGGCTTAAGCTGATGCTCACATCGCTGGCATTAATGGTTAGACGTACATGTTCATTAATTTGCTGATAATGATTTTGGTTTAAATAAATGGCCTGTTCTTCAAGTTGTACTTTAGCCAAGCCATCTTGTAAAAATGGCTCATTCTTCCAAGCGCCTTCAATAATACTGCAAGCATGACTGCTTTGATTAAACGGGTTGTCGATATCTTGAAGCAGGTCTAGCAATGAGCCGACCTTTTTGATGGTGGACACACTGTTGATTTTTTCCATAAAAATAATTTGATCAGCCAGCTGCATCACTTCATCTAAACTGTGACTCACATATAAAATGGGTAACTGCCATTGGTGACAAATACTTTGAATGTAAGGCAAAATTTCAGCTTTGCTTTGCCAATCTAAAGAAGCCAAGGGTTCGTCCATTAATAATAAGTCGGGCTTGCTTAACAGGCTGCGACAAATACTGATGCGCTGTTTTTCACCGCCACTGAGTTGGCTAACTCTGTGGTCTAATAAATGTGAAATTTTTAAATGCTCAATGGCGCTTTCTAAATCTTGTAGGCTGGCAGTGCTGCGTTTAAAGGCAAACATCAAGTTTTGTTTAACGTTTAAATGGGGGAATAACTGACTGTCTTGAAAGACCATGGCAACATTGCGTTTGTGACACGGCACTTGATGATTTTTTTGGCTATCTAACCATGTAGTCTCATTAAACGTAATGACACCCTCAGCGGTTTCTAAGCCACAAATACTGCGCAATAAATGGCTTTTACCACAGCCACTGGGGCCAAACACCACATGTATGCCCGCCTTAGGCCATGTGAGCTCTAGGCTTGTGGCCAGTTTAAAATCGGCTTTATTAAGCTGTATATCTAAGGATAACTTCATAATAAACCGTGATTATGTTTTTGGCGGTTACGATAAATAATGGCCAACAAAGAAAACGAAATGATCAATAAAATACCCGACAGCATATGGGCTTGATCGTATTGCATGGTTTCTACGTTTTCAAAAATGGCAATGGAGACCACTTGGGTCTCCCCAGGAATATTGCCGCCAATCATCAATACCACACCAAATTCACCAAGTGTATGAGCAAAGCCCAGGGTGGCGGCGCTGATATAAGCAGGTTTGGCCAATGGCACAATCACATGAAAAAACGCATCTGAAAATGAGGCTTTTAAAGTGGCCGCCACTTGAATGGGTTTTTCACCTATGAGTAAAAAACCATTTTGTAAGGGCTGAACCACAAATGGCAGACTGTAAATAACCGAGCCAATTAACAAGCCAGTAAAACTGAACGCCAAAGATTGCCCACCCCAAAGAGAAGCAATGGCACCACCAGGGCCGTTTGGCCCAAGTGCAATCAATAAATAAAAACCTAATACAGTGGGGGGGAGCACCAAGGGTAGTGCTAAAAAGGCCTCTAAAAAGGCTTTGCCTTTGAACTGTTTGTGGGCCAAAAACCAAGCCAACGGCGTGGCCAGCACTAATAATATAAGCGTGCTAAACAGGGCCAGTTGTAATGTGAGAAAGAGTGCTTGCATGGGCGGTAAAGTTAGCAGTATTTATAAATCATGGCCATAGCCATGTTGTTCAATTAACTGCTGGGCCTTATCTGATAAAAGATATTCATAAAAGGCCTTAGCACTGGTGCTAGCGGTTAACAGCAAAGCATATTGTTCGATGGGGTTATGTAGGGATAAAGGAATGTCAGTGATAATAATATCAGGGTTTTGTTTTAACACGTGAGGCGTTAGCAATGCACTGGCCACAAATGCACCATGGGTATTGCCCGATTGAAAAAACTGAAAGGCTTGGCTGATATTTTGCCCGGTAATAAGCTTGGATTTAATGCTGCTTGATAGCTGTAAGCGTTCAAGCACTTCGACACTGGCTTGGCCGTAGGGGGCTAACTTTTTATTAGCAATGGCAATGCGTTTGGTGCTGGCTGCCGTTAAAAACTGCTTAAGCGCTTGGCTATTAAACCCTGGGTTTGATTTTGCATTTTTTGCATAAAGTGGGCTGTGAGATAAAAACACCAGTTTGCCCAGTGCGTAGGGCTTTATATTTTCTGCCGGTAATTTTAACTGCTGCTGTAGCGCTGTTGGGTGTTGTTTATTCGCCGCTAAAAACACATCAAACGGTGCGCCATTGGCAATTTGGTGGCTTAACTGGCCTGTGCTGGCGCTAATAATTTTAACTGAGTGCTCAGTGCTTTGTTCAAATTGCTCTTTCAGTGTTTGTGCGGTGCTTAAAAAGTTGCTGGCCACTGCGACGTTAAGCGTATCCGCTTGGCTATTTATGCAAAAGAGTAGCGTTAAGGCGAGAGTTATTCGTATGCAGCTTAATCGTATAAAGCGTGATGGTATAAAGGTGCTGGCCATTACTTTTTAGCCACAGAGGGGTCTTGCATTTGATCCCACTTATTCATGGCGGTTTTATCTTTCTCTAAGGACTCTACCCAAACATCACCTTGTGTGGTGGTTTCTTTTTTCCAAAACGGCGCTTGGTTTTTTAAATAATCCATAATAAAGCGGCAGGCATCAAAGGCCGCTTCTCTGTGTTTACTGCTCACCGCCACAAATACAATTTGATCACCCAGGCCCAGTTGGCCAATGCGGTGAATTAAACGAATACGGTTAATGGGCCAGCGTTCACGAGCTTGCACGGTGATTTTTTCTAATGCTTTTTCAGTCATGCCCGGGTAATGCTCTAAAAACAATCCGGTCACTGCGTTGCCTTGATTAAAATCGCGCACCAAACCGCTGAAAAATACAATGGCACCGTCTTGCTGGTTTTCATCGCGCATCATTTGATATTCGTGGGCAATATCAAAATCGTGCTGTTGCACCGCAATTAAGTCGTCTTTTAGATCTTCGTTGTTAGGCAAGTTCGTCATGAGTCTCTAACCGCCCGTTACCGGAGGAAAGAACGCCACTTCGTCCCCTTCATTCACTTTGTGCTCGGCTTGCACCATGTCTTGATTGACCGCCGCCAATAACGTGCGGTTATCTAAAAAGCTTTGCCAAGTGGGGTTGTCGCGGGTGATTTTGTTTTGCACATCGGCCACGGTGCAAGGGGTTTTGATATCCACTTGCAGCTGATCGGTTTTCAATTGCTCTTTAAGCTGGGCAAAGAATAATACATTAATCATGGTTCAAACCTATTAAGCGTCTGCTTGAAAGTGGCCGCTTTTACCGCCGGTTTTTTCTAGAACACGAATGCCGGTGATTTCCATTTTTTTATCCACCGCCTTGCACATATCGAACAAGGTTAGGGCGGTAACGGATGCCGCGGTTAAGGCTTCCATCTCTACACCGGTTTGACCGGCCAACTTACACATGGTTTCAATGCGCACACGATTATTCTCAGGTTGGGCATCAAACTCAACTTGAACCTTGCTAAGCATTAACGGGTGGCATAAAGGAATAAGCTGGCTGGTTTGTTTAGCCGCTTGAATACCTGCGATACGAGCTACAGAAAATACATCCCCTTTGTGGTGATTGCCTTCAAGAATCATCTTTAAGGTTTCAGGGGTCATGTTGATATAGGCTTCAGCACGGGCCACACGAGTGGTGACCGTTTTTTCGCTCACGTCCACCATGTTGGCTTCGCCGTTTTGATTAATGTGAGTAAAGCTCATGAGAAGTACCAATGATTAACATTTTAAAAACACGTAATAAAAATAAGGGCATAGTTGCCCTTATTTTTATTGTTATAGAAGTTTACCGATTAACCGCGGGTTTTGCAGTTTTCAATTTGGGTTTTTTTCAACTGGGCCACAAAGTTACATGGGCCTTGGCGGCTGTCTAATTGTGATTGAATGATGTCATCCCAAGCGGTGCGACACGCATTGGTGCTGCCCGGCATACAGAAAATAATCACGCCATTGGCAAGGCCTGCTACTGCGCGGCTTTGAATGGTGCTGGTGCCAATTTGATCAAAACTGATTTGACGGAACAGTTCGCCAAAGCCTTCCACGGTTTTATCAAATAGCGGGGTGATGGCTTCTGGTGTGCTGTCACGGCCTGTAAAGCCGGTGCCGCCTGTTACCAGAATGCCTTGAATGTTTTCATCGGCGATCCACTGGCTAACAGCCGCGCGGATTAAATAGATGTCATCAATAACAATTTTTTTATCGCTTAGGTTGTGACCCTGTTCTTTAAGGCGCTCAACCAAAAGCTGGCCGCTGGTATCGGTTTCTTCGTTGCGAGTATCGCTTACGGTTAAAACGGCTAAGTTTAGTGGCTCAAAAATATCTGTTTTAGAGTGTGCCATGGGTGTCTTCCTAAAGTTATCAATTCTGGTTGAGGCGAGCCGCAGCGCATTGGTGTTTCGCGGTGCGTACTGGGCCTGGCCTATAAAGCTAAGCTCTTTCTAATTGAGCCAAATATTCTTTCGCTTGGTGCCATTGCTGCGGTGTATTGGTATTCACTAAATGGTCATGATGCTTAGGCTGTAATGGAATAGCATCAAAATACCGGCACATGGCTTTCACTGAGCGCTGTTTGATTTTACCGGATAGCACATCATTTAAGTAGTGGCGAACCTCGTCATTTAACGGCAAAAACAGCGGTAGGTAACAATCGTCAAAATACACGGGTTTGCGCTGCATACGGCCCACAGTTATGAGCATTTTTAGGTCACTGCTGGTGATAAATGGCATATCAATGGGCACGATTAACAGGCCATCGGCATGAATGCACTGAGCGGCGGCATGGATGCCCCCCAGTGGTCCTTGGCCAATCACTTGGTCGGCGATGACTTTGTAAGGGCTTAAACGTGGAATTTGAGAAGCATTGCGACTGATATTGATGTTGTTCAGTTTTAGCGCGCTGAGCTGGTCGTCTATGTAGGCAAACATATCACGGTGATCGCGGCACATGAGTGCTTTATCTTGCCCCATTCTTGAGGACATGCCCCCGGCTAAAATTAAACCTTCAATGTTTAACATGCTTAGCCTCCCAGCATAGCTAAATGACGCATGCTGCCAGTTTGGTTGTGTTCAAGGTCGTGACCCGGTTTTTTAATCTGTAAAATATTGTCTAGGTAAGCGTCTAGTTGTGCGTATTCATCTTGGCTTATTTTTCTGGCATCGGCCTGTAAAAAGTGGCGCAGGTCGTAACCGCTTTCGCCAAATAAACATAAATGCAATTTACCTAGGCTGCTAATGCGCAAGCGATTACAGCTTTTACAAAAGTCTTTGCTGTATGGCATGATCAAACCGATGTTGCCTTGATAATCCGGGTGTTCGTATTCTTTGGCAGGGCCTGCGTCTTTGCTGCGAATTTTTTCAACCCAGCCTAAATCTAGTAAGCGTTTTTGAATGGACGCGCCGCTTACATGGTTGCTATTAAAATAGTCTTTGTTGTCGCCGGTTTCCATTAGCTCAATAAAGCGCAATGAAATGTTTTGCTGTTTGATCCAGTTTAAAAACGTTTCGAACTGATTAAGGTTATAACTTTTTAATAACACCGCATTGACCTTCACACGTTTCAAACCCAATGCTTGGGCTTTTCCAATGCCGTTAAGCACTTCTTGCAAACGGTTGTGGCCAGTGATGGTATGGAATACTTGAGGGTCTAAACTGTCGATGCTGACATTTAATGCGTCTAAACCGGCATCCACATAACTTTGAATTTTTTCAGTGAGTTTGTAGCCATTACTGGTCAATGCCACGGTTTCAATGCCGGGGATATTTTTGACTGTTTTGATAATGGCCGGTAAGTCTTTACGCAGGCTTGGCTCGCCGCCAGTAATGCGTACTTTACGAATGCCTTTTTGCGCGAACAGTGTCACCAATTGTTCGATTTCGCTTAGGGTAAGGGGCTGTTGCGCTGCGCTTTTATCGCACTCATAACCATCGGGCAGGCAGTAGTTGCAGCGGAAATTGCAAACGTCGGTAACCGATAGGCGTAAATAACTAAATTCGCGGCCATGGGCGTCATGGAGCATTACTTGCGCAAGCTTCTGAGTATCAAGCATAGGACACCTTTCCAAGTGTGGGAGGCCAACCAGTTTCCTTGTTAACCCATCGGCTAGAAACGCATATCTACAATATAGAGTTAGCGTGAAAAGCTCGGTGTATGTTCAGTAGGTTAAGTGTATGAAAACGGTGCTTAGAAAAGAATATGGGGCAGGGGGTATTTGACTTACCTCCAATGGGGTAAGTGTTGATGTGTATCAAGGGGTTTTGGCTGTGCTTTTAGAGGGGGCGGGGCATACGTATATCCTATACGCACCCTAAAAACTGCGTCCTGCGTTTTTTGACGAATCAAAAATTATGAGCCAGCACAACGCCTTCTTGCCATCTCGGCTTTGGCATCCTGCGTCGCTCTACCTCCTGCATCCATGCAGTCGCAGCACCGCGGCATACGTATATCCTATACGCAAAAACACCGCATCTGTTTTCACAGATGCGGTGTAAAATATTTGCATACACAGGGAGTCGCATATGCAAACGCACGCCAAGTTCTTGAGGGTTTAGAACTTAGCTGTACCTGTTAACCACACTTTAGTGGCGTCTTCTTTGCCGTCATCGCCGGCATTAAATTGTGCAAGTTTTACGCTTACACCGTAGTTTTTGATTTTTTTAGCGGCTAAAAGCCCAAACTCAGAACCTTTGTCAGTGCTGCCTTCATCAGCATCAAATTTATGCAATTGACCAACCAATTTCACACCCGCAACTTTAGTCACAGCAGTAGCGTAAAGATCTTGGATACCATCATTACCAATGTGAGCAGGTAATAGGTAAGTGTCAGACCAACCAAGGAACTTATGGTTTGTACCCAGTGGTGTAGCGAATGCGCTAGTACCGTCATCGCTGGCTAATACTTCTAGGCCTGCCGTTAACTTAACACTTGAGATTTTTTTGTTTGCAGCAAGGTGGTAATAAAGAGGGCTTGCGTCAGTGGCATCTTGATCTTGTGTGGCCACTTCCGCTTCGTAGCCAATACCAGACGCTTTACCCACTACACGTACACCCATAGTTGAGCCGCTATCTTCGATGTCGTAATAAAAACCAGTGGCGGCTAAGTCAGGGTTAACTTGGTATTTAACGTTTAATAACGTCATATCCTGTTCAGCATTGTCATTGGTGATAGTATTTAGGTTGTTAGCGAATGCCGCGATGATAGTTGTGTTCGCGATTGATGTATTCTTAACCGATACCGCATCAAAGGTGGCTTCATCTTGACGGAAAGCAACACCGCCCACGTGACGCTGGTTATCAAGATTGATGCGTTGGTTACCGGCTTTTACTGTAGTACTTTCATTGGCGTACTGTAGATACGCTTGGTTAAGCTGCGTGGTTTCTTGGTCTAATACTAGGTCGTAGTTATCTGGGTTTGGACGGTCTTTATCGTTAAAGTCTTCAGTGATTTGATAAACGTTATCACCCTCAACTAAAACAGATAAACCGTAAGCAGAGCCAGACTTAACCGTAATACGAGATTTTAAAGTATTAGCCAGTGCATTTTTTCCAGCAGCATCGTTAGTCACTGATTCTGCACGGTAACGAAAATTAGCATTTACACTGCCGTCTTTTACAAGGCTATCAAAGCCTTCAGCTTGTGCCCCAATAGAACCAAGTGCTAAAGAAGAAATAACAACTGATAGTAACGTTTTTTTCATAGCGTCATCCTTTAGATGAGTGAGGTATTGAATAGCTCCAGATTAAGATAAGGGGAAATAAAAAAATTGATGGACATCAATTTAAAATACGAAAGCAGGCTTTAAAAAGAGGTATACAAAAGTAGGTAGTGCGGTTTTTTAATGTTTCATTAATCAGCTTATTAGCGCGTATTATTTAAACGTTCTATAAAAAGAAAAGGCCCAGCTAATCAATTAGCAGGGCCTTTTTTTATTAATAACCTAGTTACTTTAATTTTGATAATTGCACTTTTTGCAAAAAATCATTATTCAATGCGCTTTCGAGTCGGCGTTTGTATTTATCACTGCGAATTGCAAAATACATGGCGATCATACAAAACGCCACTACACCGTATAACAGCATAAAGCTCGCACTGTAAACACCAATCATATCCACAGCTAAACCAAATAGGATAGGCAGGGTGAAGCCCCCTAGGCCGCCGATCATGGCAACTGTGCCGCCCACGCTGCCCATATGATTAGGGTAATAATCATGAATGATTTTATACACAGAAGCGCGGCCAAAGCCTTGCGCCAAACCGATGATGATGATCAGCACATTAAATACCGTCAGGTTAATATTAATGTTGATGTTTACGTCTCTATCTACCCCATGAATAACCATGGTGGTGGGTGGGTAGCTTAAAAAGAATAAACACACCAAACAAATCCAAAATACCCACCAGTTAACGGTGCGCCCGCCGTACATATCGCTATACCAACCGCCAATGGCGCGCACTAGGCTAGAGCTGGTTGCGAACACCAGTGTCCAGGCTAATGCCTCTTGTGTACTAAGTTCATATACATTCACGTAATACAGTGGCAGCCAAAGTAACAGGGCTAAAAATGAGCCGAACACAAAATAATAATACAAGCCAAAGCGCCAAACGTTTAAGTGCCTTAATTGTGATAGCTCGAGTTTCAAGCTGTTGGGTTCAGTGGTGTTGGTTTCATGTTTGTAGTGGGGAGCCAGCATCATAAACAGCACAATGACAAACATCATGCCCAGTGCAAAAAGTGGCCCCACAAAACGCAGGCCAAAGTGTTCAATAATTAATGGGGCAATGATCAATGTAATGGCGGCTCCGGCGTTACCGGCCCCAAATACCCCCATGGCCACACCTTGTTTATTGCTTTCAAACCATTGGCTAACGTAGCGAATACCTAGGGTAAACGAGGTGCCTGATAAGCCTAAAAACAATCCCACGATCACATAGTCGTTGAAGTCTTTGGCGTAGTTTAAAAGGAATAAGGGCGGCAAGGTTAAAATCATCTGCCAGATAAACAGATTGCGGCTGGAAAAAAATTGGCATAAAAACCCAGCAGGCAAGCGTAACAGGGCGCCAGTAATAATAGGGCTGGCCACCAATAAACCATATTGTGTGGCGCTTAAATCTAAGCTCGGACTTAAATGCACTCCAAGTACCGCGTACAGCGTCCAAATAGAGAAGTTAGCTGCAAACGTCAATGTGGAGATCATTAATGCCATTTTACTTTGGCTATTCATAAACCCTACCTAAATCAAATCAGAAAAAACAAAACAATCACAAGCCATTACTGGGCTTTTTCACATTCTTGAAAGTATGAGTACCTATCAAGTTGCATTAAAAAACAATAACCCTAATGCGCTGTTAATACATAAAGGCGGGCTTATATCTACCCATAAACCAGTAGAGCTGATTTTAAGCCCTTTAAGTGTACTGGTTTGTCAGAAACACTCCCTACTCCAAAGTGGGTAGTTAATATCCCCTATTAATACTCAGTGTAAGTAGGGGCGAGGCTAACTTGATTTGCATCAACTCATATAAGCGTAAATCCATTTAAAACGACTATTAATCTAAACAAACTTTAAATTTAGCTCGGTAGGAGTCTCTATGAGTGAAACCACTAAACTGAACTTATTCAAGCTCAGTGATCCAAAAATTAAGACGCTGCACATTACGTGGTTTGCGTTTTTCTTGACCTTTGTTGTGTGGTTTAGCCATGCACCTATGTTGGCGTTTATTAAAGAAGCGTTTGACCTAACCACGGCACAAGTTAAAGCCTTAATGATTCTCAACGTGGCCTTAACCATTCCGGCCCGTATTGTTATCGGTATTCTGGTGGATAAGTACGGCCCGCGTATTGTGTACTCCAGTTTATTAATCTCTTCTTCATTTTTGTGTTTTGCCTTTGCTGCTGCACAAACTTATGAGCAACTTGCGCTGTTCCGCTTTTTATTAGGGTTTGTGGGTGCAGGTTTTGTTATCGGTATTCGCATGGTTGGTGAATGGTTCCCAGCTAAACAAGTGGGTGTGGCTGAAGGCATTTATGGCGGTTGGGGTAACTTCGGTTCTGCAGCGGGTGCCATGACCTTGCCAACACTGGCTTTAGCATTTGGTGGTGAAAACGGTTGGAGATACGCACTGGCTGTCACTGGTGTTATGACACTTGTATACGGTATTTTTTACTACACTCAAGCACGCAACACACCAAAAGGTTCTACGTACTTCAAGCCTAAAAAATCAGGCGGCCTAGAAGTGACCAGCATGAAGGATCTTTACTTCTACCTGGCCATGAACGTGCCAATGTATGCAGCCCTTGCAGTACTTGCCTGGAAACTATCCCCAGCAGGTGTGAACTTATTTGATACAAATATGATGTACATCTTGTGGGCCATTTTGGGTGGCTTGTTTGTGGTACAAACCAAATCCATTTGGCATGTAAATCATGAGCACCTAAAAGAAGGCGTACCTGAACTTGAAAAATATAACTTCAAGCAAGTGGCCATCTTAGATTTATCTTACTTTGTAACCTTTGGTTCTGAGTTAGCTGTGGTATCTATGTTGCCATTGTTCTTCCTAGAAACATTTGAAGGCCTTGATCCTGTTAAAGCCGGTTTATTAGCTTCTGGTTTTGCGTTTATGAATTTAGTGGCTCGCCCAACAGGCGGCTGGTTATCTGATCATGTTGGCCGTCGTGCTAGCTTGATGATTCTAATCGGTGGTTTGACCATGGGTTACTTGGTGCTAAGCCAAATTGATGGCGGCTGGTGGATTCCGTTAGCTGTGATTGCCACCATGTGCTGCAGCTTCTTTGTTCAAGCGGGTGAAGGTGCGGTATTTGCGATCGTGCCATTGGTTAAGCGCCGCATGACTGGACAAATTGCAGGTATGGCCGGTGCGTACGGCAACGTAGGCGCGGTAACATACTTAACCGTTTTAAGTTTTGTTGATTACAGCACATTCTTCCTAGTGATCGCAGGCTCTGCCGCTATTATCTTTTTTGCTGCCATGTTCTTAGACGAACCAAAAGGCCAAATTGCAGAAGTAGACGAAGACGGCACCGTGCATTTGATCGACGTAGGTTAATAGCCTTGGCTATTTTTGAATACAGCTAATAGGGTAAGGCCAGTCTATTGATTAGACTGGCCTTGTTTATTTTTAATGATAATAAAAATCAGAAACAGAAAGTGAGTGGAACAATGGAAAATCGTTCAGAGCTTCAAGTAGACGCAGGCATGTACACCACACAAGGTGTTAAACCGGTTAACGAAGATTCTGTGGGCGTATACATTCCTGATGAAGCGCACAAGCTTAAAAACAAAGGCATTTGCACCTTGGTCGCAGATGGCGTTAGTACCGCAGAAGCAGGCAAACAAGCCAGTGAAACCACAGTAAAACAATTTATCGAAGATTATTACCACACCCCAGACACATGGAGTGTAGAGCACAGTGGCGAAAATATTGTCAGCGCCATTAATTTAAAACTTTATCGTTTAAGCAACGCGTATAAAGTCGAAGGCAAGGGCTATTTATGTACCCTAAGTGCCGCCATTATCAAATCTCGTACCGCTCATATTTTTCAAGTGGGCGATAGCCGTGTGTATTTATATAGAAAAGGTGAGCTTAAACAATTAAGCGAAGACCACACGGTGTTTATTAGTAAAACCCACGAAGTACTTTCTCGTGCTGTGGGCATGGACAGTAAGATTCACATTGATTATTCAAAATTCACCTTAGAAAAAGATGACATTATCATGTGCTGCAGTGATGGGGTGAACGGCTTTATTGATGACGAAAGCATTGCCAATATTTTAAGCCAGGGTTATGCCGAAAATGTTCGTGGCGATACAAACGCCGTTTTAAATGCCCAGCAACTATCACAAGCTCTGTGTGATAGCGCACTGGAGCATGGCAGTGATGATAATATCAGTGCCAATGTGGTTAAAATCAATCAGCTTGATTCTGAAAGCATTGATGATTTTAACGCACGGTTAATGCGATTACCGTTCCCACCAGAATTAAATGCAGGCATGACATTAGATGGCTTTGAAGTGTTATCAGAAATTTATGCCAGTAGCCGCAGTCAGCTTTACAAAGTAAAAGACATAGAGAGCGGAAAAATCTATGTGATGAAAACCCCATCGGTTAACTTTGAAGAAGACAACCATTACATAGACCGTTTTATTCAAGAAGAATGGATAGGCAAGCGCATACAAAGCCCTTATGTGGTATCAGTGCTGCACTTAAACCGTGAAAAGAGTTTTTTATACTATGTGTTAGAACTGGTTGAGGGCATCACATTAAGTGATTGGATAGCACAGAATCCACACCCTGACCCAACCATCGCCATGAATATCATCGAACAAATCGCAGCTGGCCTGCGTGCGTTTCATTCTAATGATACGGTGCACCAAGATTTACGCCCCAGTAACATAATGATTGATAACGATGGCCAAGTTAAAATTGTCGACTTTGGTTCTGTTTATGTAGCAGGCTTAGCCGAAGTATTTATCCCCATCACCCATGAAGGGGCATTAGGCACCGCAAGTTACGCAGACCCCTTGTATTTACAAGGGCGCAACACAGGTGTGCGTGGTGATTTATATTCGTTAGCCACCATCGCCTATGAAATCTTCACAAGCAATTTACCCTACGGTGAAAAAATCGAAGAGTGTTCAGATGCAATGGATTATGACCGCTTACGTTATAAGCCGTCTAATAAACACAACCCGATTATTCCCATTTGGTTTGATCGAGTATTAGAAAAAGGCGTGAAGTTTAATTTAGAAGAACGCTATTTAAGCATTCGACAATTCATTAAGGATTTAAAACACCCTAATCCAGAATTTTTACGGGACGACCCAAAAGTAGAGTATACAAAAAGCCCACTGCTGTTTTGGCAGTTCATGTCGGTCTTTTGGGTGGTAATGCTATTTGCCATGGTGATGCTGTTTTCGGGTTGAGCTCACTCTGGACTGATCTGGCTTTCTTGATCGATATTAAATGGACTTATAACCCAAGGTCACTGAGTTCTGGGTGATCTATTGGCCTTGCACCAAGCGGCCAGTGAAATTTTCTTTCGCTTTCTTTAATGGCCACGTCATTGATGCTTGCGTGACGTTCGGTCATTAATCCTTTTTCATTGAATGCCCAGTTTTCGTTGCCGTGGCTGCGATACCAGTTGCCTTGTGCGTCGTGCCATTCGTATACGTAGCGCACGGCGATGCGGTTATCTTGGTAGGCCCATAGTTCTTTTATTAGGCGGTAGTCTAGTTCTCGGTCCCATTTTCCGCTTAAAAATTCTATGATTTGTGGGCGGCCTTTTACAAAGCATTCGCGGTTTCGCCATTGGCTGTCTAGGCTGTAGGCGGTGGCGATTTTTTCTGGGTTTTTATTATTCCATGCGTCTTCGGCGGCGCGTATTTTTTTAATGGCGCTGTCTTTGCTAAAGGGTGGTAATGGCTGACGTATGTCTTGAATGTTGAGATCAAAGTTCATGCTGATTCCTATTTTTTTACGTTTTTATTCGTTTGCTGTTGTGTATTGCTTACATATCTAATGTGATGTTGTGTTGGCTGTGTGAGACACAGGGGCACATTAAGTTTTGCTGGTTTTGTTCGTACTCGCTCAAACATTGATCATGATGTTGCGCTTGCCCTTTTATGACTGTTACCGCACAGGTTTTGCACTGCCCTGTTTTGCAACTGAAGTTGGGGTTGATGCCTGCGTCTATGGCCGCATCCAATATGCTTTTTTGCCCATTTAACAGAATGGTTTTATCTGATTTTGCAAACGTCACTTGTATTGGGCTGGCCAAGGGTTGTTTCGCTTGATCGCTCAGCGGGTTAAAGCGTTCGTATACAATGCGGCTTTTATCAATGCCTTGTTTGTTTGCTTGTGCGAGTAGGTCTTCTATTAATCGGTTGGGCCCGCAAATGTAAAATACGGTTTCTTTGTTTGCCTGGCTGAGAATGTTTGCAATATCCATGCGCGCATTTTGATCTTTTGCATAAAACGATATTTTGTTTGTATAAGCACGTTGTAGGCGATCTTGATACGCCATCTCTTTTAGACTTTGCCCTGCATAGTGCATGTGCCATTTTTGCTTGCCACATTCCAGTGCTTGCGCCATGGATTTTATGGGGGTAATGCCAATGCCTGCGGCGATCAATACCGCTGGGTGTTGGCCTTTTTTTAATTGAAAGTAGTTGGCTGGGTAATCGCATTGAATGTTTTGGCCCAGTTGCAAGGTTTTATGTATGGCCAATGATGCGCCCTTGCCGGTATTTAATACGGCAATTTCATAGGCATCGGTGCGCTTGGGGTTTGAGCAAATTGAGTAGTGACGATGACTTGATTCGCCGTTTTCTAATTGCACCGGAATGTTTAAGTGTGCACCGGCTTGTATGCTAGGCAGAGGCTGGCCATTGGCCCTGCGAAATTCGTAAGCGCGCACCCTTGGGGTTAATTGGCGAATGCCGGTGATGATTAATGACAGGTCTGCTGCTTGTTGTGTTGGCTGTTGCTGTATTTGTTTTGGCTCGGTTATTTTTTGCTTGGCAAGCAGGTCTTTTAGTTTTTGATTTTCGGCCAGTATGGGCGCGATCACGTTTTCAACTTCGTCTTCGCTGAACCTGGGGGTAATGTGTTGTGGGCAGTTCCAATCAAAGCCTTCTATTTTAATAATAAACGCGCGCTCTACTGTGGCGCGGTAGCCGTCTACTTCTAGCTTGGCCAGTGTGTCCCAGTCTTGATCTTGTACTTGTTGAATGCGGCCCATCATTTTTAAGCGACGGCGGTTTGGGTAGTCCATAAAAAACAGCGCCACACGGTCGTTGTTTTTAAAGTTACCGGTACTGACATATTGGCGATTACCACTGAAGTCGGCAAAGCCTATGGTGCTAGCATCTATTACACGCATGAATCCTTTGGGGCCACCCCGATGTTGCACATAGGGCCAGTTGGTTTCGCTGACGCTGGCCATGTAAAAACTGTCGCGCTGGGCTAAAAACTGCGCTTCGTTTTCTGATAACAGGTGATTGTAATCTTCCCCTTGCTCCATGCCTGCATAGCCTTGGCGGCTATTGTGTTTTACTTGCTCGGCTTTAACCGACGGGGTAAACGCTATTTGTACATATTTGTGTGCCATGACAAACCTCGGGTATTTGAATTAGATGCGGCATTGAATGTTGCTTTTGATTGTCGACTGCATGCCTTAGCAACCGACAATCAGGGAAGGTTATGTATGCACTATTAGCTGGCTTTTTGCAGTTGGACTTTTGGAAAGTCGATTTCTACACGGCTGGCTTTTCCTAAGATATTGGTTAATACGTTCATGCCCACATGGGTAATGATTTCGACAATTTGTGCGTCGTCGTATCCGGCGTTTCTAATTTCTAGTAGTTCGCTGGTGGTCACTTCGCCATTGTGTTCGGCCAGCGAGCGTGCAAATTTTACCGCCACCGCAGCTTGTGCATCTTGGCTGCTGCCGGCACGGTTGGCTTCGATTTCGTCATTGGATAATCCGGCTTTACGGCCAATTGCAGTGTGGGCCGATACACAATATTCGCAGGCGTTTTGCTCGGCTAATCCCAGTGCAATGCGCTCGCGTGTTTGTGGGTCTAGGCTGCCTTCGCTGGCGATGCCGTGTAATCCTAAAAACGCCCTTAGCGCTGCCGGTGAGTTGGCAAATATTTTTAAGAAGTTTGGCACCATGCCTAACTGACCCTTAATGGCTTGGTAAAGCTGGGCTTGTTCATCGTTGGCTTGTTCGGCTGTGACTAAGTTAATGCGGCTCATGTTGTTTCCTTTATTTGTTTAACTGTTTGAATGTGTGGTGGGGGCTTGCCTCACCATGGAAACCAGTTTGCCTATCCCTGTTTGATTAAAGAATACCCACAAACTACAATACATTATTCCGTTTAGTGGAATAATGAATGGATAACCTGAATACATGGGCAAACAAGATGGGTAAACAATAATGGATCAATTACATCTGATGACGGTGTTTGTGGCCGTGGCCGAGCTGCAGGGGTTTGCGGCCGCCAGTCGCAAATTACATATGTCGCCCCCTGCGGTGACCCGAGCCATTACCGCGCTTGAAGAAAACATTGGGGTTAAGCTGTTAGCCCGTACCACTCGCCATGTGAAAACCACAGAAGCGGGCCAGCGCTATTTGCAAGATGCCAAGCGTATTTTGCAAGAGGTGGTGCAAGCCAATGAAGCCGCCCAAGGCATTCATGGTGAACCAAAAGGCGTATTACGCGTCACCGCGCCAGTATTATTTGGGCAACAGCAGGTATTACCGGTTGTGCTTGAATACCTAAAGCAGTTTCCTATGACACAAGTGGAGACAGTATTTGTAGATAGGGTCGTAAATTTGTTAGAAGAAGGGTTTGATGTGGGTATTCGTATCGGCCACCTACCTGATTCATCACTGTACGCACGTTATGTAGGGCAGGTTTCATTAATATTAGTGGCATCAGCCGACTACTTAAAACAGCACGGCACGCCATCCTCTCCACACGCATTAAGTCAGCATGCGATAGTGGCGACCAGTTCAGGCGATCTTGCACATGATTGGCACTTTGAAAAAGAGAGTGTTGGGTCTTCGGTGCGCATTCATCCAAGACTATCTGTTAATACCAATCAAGCGGCCATCAATGCCGCCAAACAAGGCATGGGCATCAGTCGCGTGCTGTCATATCAGGTAGGTGATGAATTAAAAAACGGTCAATTACAAACTCTATTAACGGGTTTTCAATTGCCCCCGCTCCCTGTGCACATTGTCCACCGAGAGGGGCTTAACGCTTCGGCTAAGGTGCGAAGTTTTATTGATTTACTGGTGGATAAAATAAAAAAACACAGTTTAATGGAGCAGCCAATTGATTAAGACAAACCTTAATAATTAAAAATAACTAAGTCATAAATGCTCTATTAATGCGCTTATGACTTGAGTGCTTATATGGCGGGATTGAAAGCAGTACTCGTTAAGCTACTGACATACCCTCAATTTTATGCCAATAGCCATTTACATAACCATCAAGTGAAATAGGGGCTTGGCCTTGCTCATTTTGTTTGAATAACTGTAACCAGGATAACGACTGCAGGCTATCTGGGCTGATACGCAGCACATCCACTAAATCATGCATCTGCTCTATATCGTTAATTAAATTTTGAGCTTGACCCGACATGGTTTGAATGCCGTTCATGATAAATAGGCTTTGATCTTCTTGGCTTTTTATTTCACGTCCTTGTGGGTAATTGATGCAGCATAAACCACATTGGTCTTTTGGTTTATTTTCACTGCGGGCAGTAAAACAACGTGCACTGTAAGCCAATGGCAAATACCCATAACCGTATACTTCGATTTCAAATTGATGATCAATGTTTAAGTCTTGGCAGCCTTGTTTAATGTTTATTAACCAATCACGGCTTAATTCAACGGGCATAACCCAGCGGCTCATGCCTTTTGTTAACAAATATTTAAGGTCGTGCTGGTTGTAAATATTCAGTGCGGCACCGGCTACAAATGGCAGTTTTTTTTCATGGGCTAGATTCACCGCCCCAAAGTCATTGGCTTCAACTATAAATTCGCCGTTATTACAGACTTTTTTTAATACGGCTAATTCGCTTTTGGCTTCTAATAAAGCGAGGCTCGACAACACCACTTGTTTGCCGCTCTTGGCTACTTCTTTGGCCAAGTCAAACCAGTCATTAAAACTGAGTTCTCGGCGTTTAGAGCACACACTTTCTCCTAAAAAAATAATATCAGCGTCGGTTGCTACGGCCTTTTCATAAAAGTCTTCAATGGTGTCTTTTGGCCAAAAGAATAAAGGATTACCAATAGAGTATTTCATTTTTACTGCTCCTTAATCTAATGGCTTATTGCCAAGTGCGCTCGTAGGCGCCCAATGTGGTTTGTGAACCTTCGGAAAGCTCGGCCAGCTTTTGATTCCAGCTTGGCTCACACTGAAAGCCATTTGGATTTTTTAATACACTATCAATGGCTTGTCGCCATACACGAGTCACTTGTCGTGTATAAGCTGGGCTGCGTTGGCGCCCTTCAATTTTTAGCGAGCAAATACCCATGTCATGCAGCTTGGGCAATAAATCTAGTGTGTTTAAGCTGGTGGGCTCTTCAAGGGCATGGGAGATTGTGTTGTCCACATTAAAGCGGCCTTTACATAGCGTGGGGTAGCCAGCGTTTTCATCTTCTGCAAAACGGTCAATCAATACATCATTCAAACGGCTTTCTAATCCATCAGTGGTTTTTTCATAGCGCACGTATTTGGCAGGGCTACACGCACCTACCGTGTTTGGGCTTTCTCCTGTCATGTATGAACTTAAATAACAGCGCCCTTCGGCCATGATGCATAAGCTGCCATAAGCAAATACTTCTAAATCCAAATCAGTATCGTCTTTTAAATTGCGCACTTGCTCAAACGATAAAACCCGCGGTAGCACCACACGTTTAATGCCAAAATCTTTAAAAAAATTAATGGCGGCGGCATTGGTGGCGCTGGCTTGCACAGAAAGGTGTAATTCTAAATCTGGGTAATGGGTGGCGGCGTATTCTAATACCGATATGTTTGAGGCAATCAACACATTAGCGCCGCAGTCATGGGCTTTTTTAACCCCATCAAACCACTTTTGGCTTTGATCAGGGTGAGAAAATGTATTGATGGCCACATGCACATGGCGCTTATGATCGTGTGCATACTTAATGCCCTGATCAATTTGTTTATCGCTAAAATTTAAACCGGCAAAGTGACGGGCGTTGGTGTCGTTTTTAAAGCCAAGATAAACCGCATCAGCGCCTTCATCTACAGCGGCTTTCAACGCAGCCAAGCTGCCAGCGGGGGCTAATAGCTCCATGGAATAAGACCTATATAGAGTGTTAATTAAGCATGAAATAAATCACAAGTTTATTGGTCAAAGGTAATGATGCATAAAAGCTTACCTTGATCTGAATTAATATTTTTAATTCGAATGCCTTTAAACTGAGCTCAGTTTGTTTTATGGAGCGAAAAAATGTCACTACCTAAACGGGTTACCTCCTTATTGGTAAATAATGCTAACCCTATATTTTCGTTGGCTCATAAGTGGGTTCCGAATAGGCTGCAAAAGCATGCCGTGTTATTTGCTCTTAATCATTTGGCTAAAGAATTTAACCAGCAAGGTGATTTAGACTTTATGCATGGGAAAATTGCCAAGGTAGAAATTACTGATATCGATGTGTGTTGGTATTTTACAAAAACAGAATTCAGCCCTATTAGTATGTTAGAGCAGAGCGATATAAAAGAAGATGTGACTTTTAGTGGCACCTTGAATGCCATGGTATTAATGGCGTCTCAAAAAATGGACCCAGATACATTATTTTTTAATCGACAGTTACAAATACTGGGCGATACCGAATTAGGACTGGAGATTAAAAATCTGATTGACCAATTTGATATAGAGCAACTGGCCAGCCCAATGAAACATGTTTTAGACACTTGGGCAGATACCTTGATAAATGAGCCGCTCATAGCCAGTTAAACCGAATTTTATAAACTTTAAATCTTGGAGGCCATTATGGCTAATGATCAATTTGTTAATGAGTACTTAACCGCAGACCATAGACGTTTGGATTTATTATTCCATGGTTTAATCGAATCTATAAAAGAAGACAAAGCCCTAGAGCATCAGCAGTCCTTATTTCATTTGTTTAAAACAGGTTTGTTAAGGCATATGCACTGGGAAGAAACTATTTTATTTCCAATATTCGAAGAGAGTACAGGTATGACACAAGGACCAACCATGGTTATGTGTGCTGAACACGAAGAGATGCGTACGATCCTTGTTTATATTGAATCTGAATTAGATAGAGGGTTTAACCCTGATTTATTAGCCGAACTGGCAAACTGTTTAGATGCCCATAATAAAAAAGAGGAACAGATACTGTACCCGGCCATTGATAAAATCAGCTCGGGGAATCAGCAGAAAATAGCCTTAGAGATCAGTCGTAATTTTGTTTAAGATCGATCAGAACGTAAAAAGCCTCATTGAGGCTTTTTTTATGCCTGTCTATTTCATTAATTTAAGGCAATGTTTTCGGCCAACATTGGATTAACAGAGGCGATTAACTCTAAGCCGTTAGGCTGCATCAGGATGGAAGTGGGTGACATGCCCAGCATATCTTTGAAGGTATTCGAAAAATGCGCAGAGTCAGTAAAGCCCGATGTGAGCGCTGCATCAGTATAATTTAAGCCTTCACTTAATTTCACACCAGCTGTAAAGAGCCTATGCCAGAGCCGATAGCGGCGAATGGGAACCCCAGTTTGCTGCTTAAAAAGCTGCATCAATCTAGGTTCAGATAAATTAACAGATTCCGCTAAGGTTTGAATGCTGACATTATCATCGATTTTTTCTTTGATGAGTGAGATGACACTCTCTATTCTTTTATCCAGTTTTAATAGATTTTTATGTCGGATATAATCAGCTGGATTATCAAAATAATGCCTGTAATTTAAAATTCTATTAAGCTCAATATCTGCACTATTTGAATCAAGTTTGTCTTTGTATATATGTTTAAGCCCATGTTTTAAGTCAATTTCATTTTTTAAATCTAAATGTACATTGTCACGTACGGCGCCAGATAACTTAGATAAAAAATGAAAGTCCTCCCCCATGGCATCGAGATAACAAACAGCGATGGTTGAATCTCCGGTGTTGATGGTTATTTTTTCCCCGGCTGGAACTAATAGGCTATTGCATATTTGATATTGTTTTATGTTGGATGTGGAAAACTTTATGGGGTAATCAAAAGAGATAATGAGTGTGGCAGAACCATTAGCCAGAGAGATTTCTTCTAATAAAGGTCCCATATAAAGGGTACGCTTTGGCCATAAAAAGAGTTTAGAAGGGTAGCTTGTGCGTGGCATGATATGGATACCCTTTATAATTATTGTTGTTATTACTTTATTAAATCAATGAACTCCATTCCTTGGCAACCTTCATTTTTTCAATTAGATCACACTGTGAAATGTTTTGTTGGGCCATATCCGTCAACTTATCTATTGATCATATTTTCTTACAAGTGATCCTATCTTCTCTCCATTAGAGTGCGCTTACTCAATGGATTTATCCTTAAAGACCATTGTAAAAAGTAGAACGTTTGTTTTGTGATACAGGTGTTCTAACTCTAAAAATAATAATAGTAAGGTAACAAGATGAGAATTTTAAATCGATTAACGGCCATCGGGCTGTTTTCTTTTATTTCAATTTTTAGCTTTCAAGCAAATGCATTTTGCATATTCAATTGCAGTGCTTATGAAACTAAATATCCGATTGTGCTTGTGCATGGTGTGGCCGGTTTTGATGATATTTTTGGCATCGATTACTTTTATGGTGTGCGTGATGCATTAGTAGAAAAGGGCGCCACTGTGTATACACCAAATGTATCTGCATGGAATGACGCTTATGTTCGCGGTGATCAGTTAGTAACTGAATTACAGCGCCTAAGTGATATCTACGGCCATGAAAAATTCAATTTAATTGGTCATAGCTTAGGTGGTCCTACCATTCGTTATGCCGCCGGTGAGTCCGACCTTGTTGCATCGGTGACTACGGTTAATGCTGTTAACTTTGGTTCAGATGTGGCAGATGTGGCTTTTGGCATTATTCCTGTTGAAAGCGGAACAGCAGCCTTTATTGCAGAAGCCTTGAATTTAATGGGTGATGTAACCGACTCTTTAGCCGGTGACCCGGATCATCCGCAAGATGCCATGAACGCAGCCACATTCATGACAAGCCCCCGTGCTGCTGAGTTTAATAACCGTTACCCTGATGGTAAACCTACATCAACCTGTGGCGAAGGTGCGTCTGTTGTAAACGGTGTACGTTATTATTCTTGGGGTGGAGATGCTGCATTTACTAACGTATTGGATATTTCAGATACCTTTTTATCGTTCACTGGTGCCGTTATTAATGGAAAAAACGATGGTTTGGTAGAGCGCTGTGATCAACATTGGGGTGATGTGTTAGGCACAACCTATAACATGAACCACATGGATGCGGTGAATCACATTTTTGGTGTACACCACTTATTTGAGACGGACCCTAAAACCCTTTATAAAAACCATGCATCTCGTCTTAAGTCTGCAGGTTTATAATGTATATATTTGAATAGTCAGTACGTGCATTAATCTCTAAAGCGATGTCGTTTACGGCATCGCTTTTAATCTATCAATCATCATAAAAATTAAGCCCTATTAAGGTTTGCAATGATAATAATAAAAAAAAATATATTGCCTATAGTCTCTATTTTCACGGTCTCTTGTTTTGTGGCAGCTTTTATATCTATAAGTGATGGTGAAAAACTAGGGGTCTCAACAGGTGCTAGCTTGATGGGCAATGCGCCAATAGAAGCATTAAAGCACTCTAATGCCGCGAACAGCCAAAAAATATTAGGTTTTGAATCCAAATACGGAGATTTACCAAATTCGTTAAGAGGCACAACGCTGCTGAATCAACTGGTTATTAATGATGACGGCAGTTTGTTTATCACGGATGATATTAAATATTTGTTTGATTTTTTCTTATCCACAGTGACAGAAGAAAACCTAGCCACCATAGAGCTACGAGTTAAAGAATATTTACATCACTATCTAACAGAGCCAGCGTTAAGTGAGTCCTTATCTATTTTTGAAAATTACATAAACTTAAAAAAATCATTAATCGAATTAGAAACTGAATTAGGCGAAGAACTGGCCATGTTACCAAGGGGTAATATGCAAGATGGGCAATACCTAGAGCTGCTACGCAATCAATTAGACCGAAACAAAGCTTTAAGAGCCGAACATTTAAGCCCAGAGGTTCACGCTGCATTTTATGAAAAAGAAGAAACTTACGATGATTACACCTATAGCCGCTTAAAACTGAAGTCGGATAAAACCTTGTCTGCTGACAAGCTTCAAAATCTTGTTTCTGAATTGCAAATGTCTCTGCCAGAAGAAGTGCAAAAGAGCATGCGTCAAAGCCAGATATCCGATGAACTAAAAAGTAAAGAGCAACAAATCATAGCCGATGGTGGCACTCAAGAGGATATTCATCAATTACGTGTGGATATGTTTGGTGAAGAAGCCGCAGCGCGACTAGCCGCAACCGATAAACGTAATGCCCAATGGCAAGCCCGTGTGGATAGCTATCTTAGTCAGCGAGAGAGTATTTTAAATGGGGGTGGTCTTGCGGAAGAAGACTTGATGTTACAAGTGGATACCTTAAGAGCGTCATTATTTGATGAACGTGAACAAAGACGCATTAAAACAACCATTGAAGGCTATGCTGGCTTGAATTAATTTTTACAAATAATACATAAGTGCTGATCATTCACAGGGTATCTATCTGTGAATGACATTTAATTTAAGCGATAGACTTACATATTCATAGTCATCAATTCAGAGACTTCCAAGGTGCCGTTAATTTCTAAAAACGGGCAGGTTTTGCTCATCTCTAGGGCGGCCTCAATCGAATCGGCTTCAATGATGGTATAACCGGACATGCCCGTATTACCCCCAGCCGATATGGAGCCATCGGCTTTAATGGTGTGCGTGGCTTTTAATGGGTTAGCAGGGCTGACCATGGCATCCCCAAGGTTGCTTAACCACTTTTTATACTTGGCAAAGTGTTCTTGCCCTTCTTCGGGTGTACTGGGTTGGTCGCCCCCAAGGTAGGTAATGATGTATTGGGCCATGAGATAACCTATGTTTTTATTAAAGAGTTATCTCAATATAGTCTGCAAGGGTGCATTTTAACAGGCGGCAGAAGCCGCCTTTAAATAAACAAGACAAAACTGTCTTTCAATAAATAGGACTATGCCGCTTCGCTGTCTGGCGTTTTGTATTCCAGTCCGGCAATAATACCGTCTGCCATTAAACGTGACAGCGCTTTGATAATATCAATTTGTTGCGGTGTGAAGCCTTCTTCAAGATTACAAGCAAACATTAATATGAACTCATTGTGCTTAGGGCATTTAAACGAATACCCCACAATGTGTTGCGCCATGGTATTTTTGTGCAGCTCACGTAAAAAACGTTCATCATGCCTTTTAATGGAAAGCTGGCGCAGTGCCGGTAGGTCTAGCCATTGTTTATCTAACGCTTCAAGCAATTCGCGGCCAAACGCTTTGTTAAGAGTCACATGGCGATGTTTAAAGTTTTCATCCAATGCCACAGGCACAGAACTATTAAGTTCAGCGCGGGTTTCATTAAACGACATTAAACCAATCCAACTGCAACCCAGTGCTTCTTTACTGTTGTTGTAAATACGCTGTAATTTTGTGGGCACATTTCCAGGTTTGTTTACATCCCCTAACATGTCCATCAGCAATTTTGAGCGTGCAGATAAATCATTAAAGGCAATTTGCAATTGTTTGGCTTCGGCAACGCCATTCACGTTTACCTTTTTGCCATAATCACCTGCGGCAACGTCTTTACATACTTTTGTGGTGGAGACTATAGGGCGCACAATGAACAAGGCAAATAGCGTTAAGATAATGCTAATGAAAACAAGTGTTGTCCCTGACATGATCCAGCTGACTAATTCATAGCGTGTTGCAAACCATTGATTGGCTTGGACCACTTTTTGAGATAAGGCTTGTGTGCGGCTGGTTAAGTTAGCCTGTGTATTAATGATGTGATCAGCGGCCCACTCTAATCTCGGTTCGGATTGGCTGCCGAGTTCTGAATTTAAATTAATTAAAAACGTAGCCCAAAACGTTTGAAACGATTCTTGTTTATTTACAGCCAATTCAATCGGAGTGTTATTAGCAAAAAAGGCATGATAAAAACGCTGGTTTTTTAAATTATCTGTGGGTAAACGTGCCAGTTCCATGCTTTGATTAATGGTGCCCAGCGCTTGCTGAAATTGTTTATAAAATACAGCTACATCACGGTTGTAGCTTTCAAAGTCACGGGGAGCATTTAATTTATAGTGCTGTGCTTGTTGCTGTAGGCTGGCAATATCCAATTTGAGTTTGCTCACATGGCCTTGCCAATCCCTTAGTTGGTTTTGCACTTTAGTGGCTTGTTGTTGGCTAAGGGTTAAAGCGGCTAAACACAAAACCAATAGTAGGGCGCCAAGGATAAATTGAGCCATGAGATTGTTGCGAAGATTCATAGGAAATTTCCATTTATTTCGCTATGGGACAAAGCTAAGTAAAAAAAGTTTTATTTTATTTTAAAATTTTTCAACCTTACGCAAAACAATCTGTAAATTGTTTTGTGTGTTTAGTCAGGGTTTTATATTTTGCAAAGGTGCTGTTCTAACATGGAAAAGTGCTGTTCAGCGTGGTCCTTAATAATGCCGTTTACAATATCCCTAAGCCAAATGGCCCCTTGGTCCATGTCTTGGCGTTTATGCCAATAGGCGTTAACCGGTTTTGGCGTCAGTTCGATGGGGGCTTCTAATACCGCCACTTCATCGTCAAAAATGGCTTGCTCTACTGTGGTGGTGGGCACCATGCAAATTAAGTCACTCTCTTTAATAATTTTTGGCACCGCATAAAAGTGGTTTACCGTCATGGCCACATTGCGGCTCATATCATGTTGTTTTAAAGCTTCATCAGTGGGGCCGGTGGCATCACCAGAAAGAGACACCAGTAAATGGTCCGCTTGGGCAAAGGCATCTAATGTGAGCCCGCTTTTTAATAAAGGGTGCTGCTTGCGCATGAGCAGGCCATAACAGGGGGTGTATAAAAACTCGCTCATAATCACATCGCAGCTTTCATCCAAGCTGCCAATTACCAGATCCACCTCCGCTTGATATAACATTCGGCTGGCATTTTCTAAGGTGTACGGCACGGCGTGTACCCGAATATGGGGGGCTTGTTGTTCAATGATTTTGCGCAATGGGGTCCAGACTTTGTCCACAATGGTGTCGGCCGCGGCAATGCGAAAGGTGCGCTGGCAGCTACTGGCATCAAACTCACCCATATTAATGGCTTGAGACAGGTGATCTAAGGGGCTCTTAATTTGTCGCCATAGATTTTGCGCATATAAAGTAGGAACAATGGTGCGTCCCTCTTTCAAAAATAGCTCATCTCCCCATGCTTGGCGCATGCGAGAAAGGGCGTTAGACACAGCAGGTTGAGTAAGGTCTAGGCGCTGTGCGGCCTGCGTGATGGAGCCCTCGGTCATGATGGCATCAAATATGATCAATAAACTCATTTCTTGGTGATGCATTTACAGCCTCCGGTGGCTAATAGCTAAGGGAGCAGCCATGTGGGCATCAAATATGACAAAAGAACTCATTTCTTGGTGATGCATCGTTAGCTCTGCCTCTTTATATGCGGTTAGTGGTGATAATCGTGCCAATTATGATGATTAAGGCGTCCTTTTGGCCTTATTTGGTACACAGATTTTATCCCTTGCCTAGTTATTAGTCATATTTAAGTGATATTCATTATGTCACAGGCTCTATTGGTTCAAAATTGGACACAGTGTTCCAATATTCATCATTTTAATCTATGAATAAGCTGTCAAACTATAAATATATCTATTTATCACGTTTGCGCAAAGCCAATTATCACGATTAGCCCAAAGCAAGCATGTACAGAATTAAAATGAGGCTTACACCATGATTATTAAACAACTGGTAACCAGTGCCATATTACTCAGCATGATTGGCTTGATGACGGGCTGTGATTCACAGCCTCAAGGTCAATACACACCACAAGCGCCAGCGGTATCTGTGGCCCATGTGATCAGCGAGCGCATTACCGAATGGGATGAGTTCACTGGCCGCCTTGAAGCCCCTGAAAGTGTGTCATTACGCCCACGTATTTCAGGCTATGTTGAAAGCATTCAATTTAAAGAAGGCTCATTGGTAAACGCCGGTGATGTACTGTTTCAAATTGACGATGCCGCCTTTAAAGCCGAAGTAAAACGCCTAACCGCCACCCTTGCGGATGTGAACAGCCAGCTTAAGTTAGCCAAAAGCACATACAAACGTGCAAACGAATTAAGCAGCAACAAAGCCATTTCGCAGGAAGTATTTGATAGCCGCTCGGCGGAACTGGAACAAGCTCGCGCCCGTTTACGTTCAACATCAGCCGCATTAGAAGTGGCTAAACTAAACTTGGGTTATACCAAGGTGAAAGCACCTATTACTGGCCGTGTATCACGAGCATTAATCACCAAGGGTAACTTGGTAAAAGAAGCCGATACCGTATTAACCACGTTAGTATCCGTAGAAAAAGTTTACGCATACTTTGATGCCGACGAGCAAACCTACCTTAAATACATGAAGCTAGCCAAAGAAGGCACTCGCCCAAGTTCACGTGATGTGAAAAACCCTGTGTACTTAGCATTAGCCAATGATGAAGGTTACCCACATGAAGGTCACATTGACTTTATTGATAACCAAATCAACCCAGCCACCGGCACCATTCGTGGCCGTGCAGTATTTGATAATGCTAACGGTAACTTCATTCCAGGCATGTTCGCCCGTTTAAAATTAGTGGGCAGCGCTAGCTACCAAGGTATTTTAATTGACGACAAAGCCATCAACACAGATTTGAAAAACAAATACGTACTAGTGGTAGACGCTGAAAACAAAGCGCAATACCGCGCAGTGCAATTGGGCGAAAAACTAAACGGCTTACGTTTGATTAAATCCGGATTAAAAGCGGACGAAAAAATTATCATTAATGGTTTGCAGCGTGTGCGCCCAGGTGCCCCAACACAACCAACGGTTGTACCCATGGCTGAAGCCGCCGTGTTAGACCGTTTGCAAGCCATGCAGTCGCGTATTGATAACACTACACGCGGTTTATCCATTGCCGATGCCAAAGTACAAAGCGCTAACAAAGTAGTGGGTGGTTAACATGAATTTTTCGAACTTTTTTGTATCGAAGCCTATTTTTTCCGGCTTGGTTTCGTTTTTAATTTTCAGCGAAGGTGTACGAGGCTAATATGAATTTTGCGAACTTTTTTATATCGAAGCCTATTCTTTCCGGCTTGGTTTCGTTTTTAATTTTCAGCGAAGGTGTACGAGGCTAATATGAATTTTGCGAACTTTTTTATAACGCGGCCCATCTTTGCAGGTGTGCTGTCGTTTTTAATTTTCATCGCCGGTGCTTTAGCTGTTTGGAAATTACCCATTACCGAATACCCAAGCGTGGTACCACCAACGGTTGTGGTCAGTGCGGCTTACCCAGGTGCTAACCCAAAAGTCATAGCCGACACAGTGGCCTCGCCCTTAGAGCAAGCCATTAACGGCGTAGAAGGCATGATCTACATGTCATCTCAGGCCACCAGTGATGGCGCCATGTCATTAACCGTGACCTTCGCCATTGGCACCGACCCAGATGCGGCGCAAACATTAGTGCAAAACCGTGTGTCGCAAGCCTTGCCGCGTTTGCCACAAGAAGTACAACGCATAGGTGTGGTGACCAAAAAATCGTCCCCTAACTTAACCATGGTGGTGCATTTAACCTCACCAGATGATCGATACGACATGTTGTATCTTTCTAACTACGCCAACCTAAACGTAAAAGATGAACTAGCCAAAGTGAACGGTGTTGGCGAAGCACTGATTTTTGGTGCTGGCGAATACAGCATGCGCGTTTGGTTAAACCCTGAAAAAGTGGCCGCATTAAATTTAAACCCAGGTGACATTACCGCAGCATTGCGTGAGCAAAACCAACAAGCGGCGGCCGGTGTATTAGGTTCGCAGCCAACCGGTTCAAGTGATTTTCAATTATTAATTAATGTGAAAGGCCGCTTAACCAGCGAAGAAGAATTTGGCGATGTCATCATTAAAGTGGGCGACAACGGCGAAATCACTCGTCTAAAAGATGTAGCCCGCATTGAACTGGGTGCCAGCTCATATTCATTACGTTCGTTATTAAATAACAAGCCAGCCGTGGCCATGGGTATTTTCCAAGCACCGGGTTCTAACGCCATTCAAATCTCTGAAGACGTGCGCAGCACCATGGATAAACTCAAAGTAGATTTTCCAGAAGGGGTTGATTACAGCATCGTTTACGACCCAACTATTTTTGTACGCGGCTCCATTGAAGCGGTAATCAATACCTTACTTGAAGCCTTGTTACTGGTTGTATTAGTGGTGGTGCTGTTTTTACAAAACTGGAGAGCATCCATTATTCCATTAGTGGCGGTGCCGGTTTCATTGGTGGGTACGTTTGCCATCATGCACCTTATGGGCTTTTCACTAAACGCATTGTCATTATTTGGTTTAGTACTGGCCATTGGTATCGTGGTGGATGATGCCATCGTGGTGGTGGAAAACGTCGAGCGCAACATTGACGAAGGTCTAAAACCCATTGCCGCCACACGCCAAGCCATGAAAGAAGTAACCGGCCCAATCATTGCCACCACATTAGTTTTGGCAGCGGTGTTTATTCCCACGGCATTTATGTCTGGTTTAACTGGGCAGTTTTATAAACAGTTTGCGTTAACCATTACCATTTCAACGTTTATCTCGGCGTTTAACTCATTAACGTTAAGCCCAGCGTTGGCGGCGTTATTATTAAAAAGTAAAGACGCACCAAAAGACCGTTTAACCAAATTAATGGATCGTGCGTTTGGCAGCTGGTTGTTTAACCCGTTTAACCGTTTGTTCAATCGTGCGGCAAAAGGCTACACCAATGGCATTCAAAAACTGATTCGCATGACAGGTGTGGTATTAGCTTTATACGTGGGTTTAATGGCCATTACCTATAATCAATTTGCTACCACACCAACCGGTTATGTGCCGGGGCAAGACAAAATGTACTTGATCTCGTTTGCACAATTACCGGATGCCACATCACTTGATCGTACCGAAAAAGTCATCCGCGACATGTCACAAATTGCATTGGACCACCCAGCGGTTGAAGCCGCCGTGGCGTTCCCAGGTTTAAGCATTAACGGTTTCACCAATAGCCCAAACAGCGGCATTGTATTTGTGACGTTAAAACCATTTGATGAGCGCACCTCCCCAGAGCAATCTGCGGGCGCCATTGCAGGCCAGTTAAACGGGCAGTTTGCCAGCATACAAGATGCGTTCATTGCGATCTTCCCGCCACCACCGGTTTCGGGTTTAGGCACCATTGGTGGTTTCCGTTTGCAAATTGAAGACAAAGCCAATCACGGTTACGAAGCACTGTACGCGGTAAGCCAGCAAGTGATTCAAAAATCATGGATGCACCCAAAACTGACGGGCATTTTCACCAGCTTCCAAGTAAACGTGCCACAAGTAGCCGTAGACATGGACCGCACCAAAGCCAAAAGCCAAGGTGTGCGTGTAGATACCGCATTTGAAACCATGCAAACTTATTTAGGTTCAGTGTATGTAAACGACTTTAATCAGTTTGGCCGCACTTACCAAGTGAAGGTACAAGCGGATGAAGAGTATCGCCAAGAGCCCGAGCAGATAAACCAACTAAAAGTACGCAACGCCAATGGTGACATGGTGCCGCTGGGCTCGTTTATGAAAGTCACTCGCTCAGCAGGGCCGGATCGTGTAATGCATTACAACGGTTTTACCACAGCCGAAATTAACGCAGCACCAGCACCGGGTGTAAGCTCAGGTGAAGCCCGCGAAGTGATGGAACAAATCCTAGCGGAAACCTTACCAAACGGCATGACTTACGAATGGACAGAGCTAACCTATCAGCAAATTTTAGCCGGTAACGCGTCTATGTTTATTTTCCCACTGGTGGTGTTGCTGGTATTCATGGTGCTGGCGGCTCAGTACGAAAGCATGAGCTTGCCACTGGCCATTATATTAATCGTACCCATGACATTATTGTCGGCGTTAACCGGTGTGATTATTTCAGGAGGGGATAACAACATCTTTACGCAAATTGGTTTCATTGTGCTGGTGGCACTGGCCACTAAAAACGCCATCCTGATTGTAGAGTTTGCAAAAGAACTGCAAGAAAAAGGCATGAGCGCACTAGAAGCCATTAAAGAAGCCGGGCGCTTGCGTCTGCGCCCAATATTAATGACCTCAATCGCCTTCATTATGGGTGTGGTGCCAATGGTATTGTCCACAGGAGCCGGTGCTGAAATGCGTCAAGCCATTGGTATAGCGGTATTCAGCGGTATGATCGGTGTGACTATTTTTGGTTTAGTATTAACCCCTGTGTTTTATCACTTGCTGCGTAAAAACCACAAAGAGAAACCAGAGGAAGAGTAGTTGGGTTTTGAAATAGTAGAATAAAAAACGGGGCTTTGGCCCCGTTTTTTGTTCTTAAAATCCCCAAAGTAAATCTTCCAATAAAAAACCATAAAATTCACAAGCTCGTATAAACAATACTTGCTTGCTGGTGTATTACGCACGTCGTGCTAATAACACCCTACAAATTTTAATATCGTAGGGTGTTATTAGCGCCGTGGGCGCGTAATACACCATGCAGTAAAGATAAGGGGCAAGCCTAAAGTGAGTGTTATTCGGCGATTACATGCTTTGTTATAGCAATGAATAAAGCGAGATATTTATAATTCTAAGCACTGGACACACAATTACGACCATTTTTTTTACTTTTATAAAGCGCTTTATCGGCCCGTGCCATCAAACTGTCCGCATCATCCCCTTGTGTAAAAACAGATGCACCACTGCTGATTGTAACGTGTAACATATCTCCACCAGCGTCTAAACAAGCGTGTTCAATCGCTAAGCGATTTTTCTCTGCAATAATGTGGGCTTTTTCTATGTTGGTATCTTTTAATAAAATGAGAAACTCTTCACCACCCCAGCGACAAATGCTATCAGATTCTCGTAAGGTGTTTTTCATGGTGTTTGCCACTAACTGTAAAATTTTATCTCCAATTAGGTGGCCATATTCATCGTTAAATTTTTTGAAAAAATCTATATCAATTAGTATGACTGAAAATTTAGTATCACTTCGACTAGAATAATTAATATTATCTTCTATTAAAAAATCAAACGCATGCCGATTATATAGACCCGTCAACTTATCTCGTGTGGCGAGTAATTCCAACTGTGTCTGATAACGACCAATGGTAATATTGGTTGCTGAAATGATAACCAGAATAATAATAAGGCAGATGATTAAATTACTGATTAAAGCAGTGAATAATTCTTTTTTACTTAGTTCATCACTTTGCTCTGCTAAAATTATCCAATTAAAATCTTCTACGTATCGTGCAGAAATAAAATGATTCTGCCCTTGATGCTGATATTGATAGGCCCCTTCTTTTCCAGACAGAATATCTTTAATAATCGAATTCATAGCTTGAAAATCATGAATATTATCGAATGTTAAATTGGCATTACTACTGGATAATTTAACATTGCCCGCTTTATCAACAAAATATATATCATGGTTAAATCGGTTGCTGGATTGATCAATGAATTTTTTTGCGGCCCCTACTTCAACCCCAACACCGGTTACCCCGATAAACTCACCATGTTCATCTAATACTCTATAATTGATAAAAATTGTTAACAAATCACTGTTGTTATAATCATAATCCATGTTCACTTCAAAATCGGTGGTTTGATTTTTTACTCTAAAAAACCAAGCGTCCTCTTTATTATCTTTACTCAATTTCTCAAGGCGGCCGCTGGGGTGATAATAATAGTGCGTTTTATCGGATATGAAATAGGCTGATAAGGTGTGGTAGCGATCTTGAATCGCTTTAAGGTAACGAACCACTCTATCAGGTTCGCTTTCTCCCTCAGTGGCCCAGTCGATCAAAAAGGTATCACCGGCCATTTGCGAGGAGATTAAGATGGGGCGCTGTAATTCAGCCCGTATGTCCAAATAGATATTATCAACAGCTAAAGGCAGGTCTTTCTGGGTGATCTGATCCCGCAGCTCATTAAGCGCCACATAGTAGCTAACAAAGCTTGTTAATAAAAAGCCTGTGAGCAAAAGAGAGCTAACAATAAAAAGTAAGCGTTTTTTGGACTGAAACAAGGTTTATTCCAATTGAAATACCATTGTTTTAGTCTAGATATAGAATGCCAATATACAAACCCTCTCCAAAGCGGCTGTTAAAGGGTCGAGGCCCTAATTTAAGCTGAAAAAATAAAAACGGGGGTCTGCTTTTATTGCACCTAAGTATCTGGCTTAAATCAACCGCTAGGGTTCTTAATGTTTAATGAAACATCATAGCTTGTATTCTCGAGCTAATTAACTGGCGTGCTGCATCGTGCAAGCAAGTGCGATGCGATTCCAAGCGTTGATGGTCACCACTTGCATGATGATTTTAGCAGCGGTTTTTTCACCCAATAGAGTTATGCAATGCTCATAAGTTTTACGGCTTAGCCCATGTTGATCTATGCGTGTCACTTCCTCTGTTAGCGCTAAAATGGCACGCTCCTCTTTATTGTAAAGTGGCGATTCTTGCCATGCAGAAAGTGCATAAATGCGCTGCTCATCTTCTCCGTTATTTCGAGCCGTTTGGCTGTGCATTTGAATGCAATATGCGCATTTATTTATCATAGAGGCTTTTAGTTTAATCAGCTCTTTTATGTTCGGGTTCAAACCACTGTCCGCAAGATAATGCTCTAACCCCATCATGGCTTGAATGGCGGCTGGTTCTATTTGATTCAAATCTAAACGTGTTGTCATTTTGGCTACTCATATTGTTTGGCTTGAATAGAGAATTATCAGTGGATATATTAATGATTAGAATCCACTATAAAACTGCATCAGTTTTGCGTATTTTGCATAACTTGTTGCTAATGTATTAAGCTAGTCTAAGGGCAGTTATTTAAGGGGTGATCATGCTAGAGCGAGTGCGTGTTTTTATTAAGGTGGCTGATCTGGGCAGTTTTTCTAAGGCAGCAGGGCTGTTAAATGTGGCCCCTTCTTCAATCACCCGTAGTATTGATAAGTTAGAGAGTGAGCTTTCAGTACGCTTATTTAAGCGCAGCACACGTGGCCTGCATTTGACCGAAGAGGGCGCTCAATTTTATGAACGGGCCTTGCCATTACTGCATGATGCACAAGCGTTATTTGAATCTATGGGGTCTGTTAATTCCGAGCCCAGTGGTACCCTGCGGATATCTGCGTTTGAAAGTTTTGGTCGGGTATTTATTTCGCCGTTATTGCCTGAATATCTATCTCAGCACCGAGAATTAAAGCTTGAGATGGAGCTGGACAATCATTTAGTTGATATGAACACCAGTAATATTGATGTGGGAATACGCATAGGCCGGCCGCTAGATTCAGCGTTGCATGCACGATTATTACTTAAAAACGCCCCAATTTTATGTGCGTCACCTGCTTACCTTGCAGCCTTTGGCACGCCCACAAAACCAGAGGATTTAGTCGATCATAATTGTTTATTATTGAATAATGGGCGACAACTTAGCTATTGGTATTTTCGTAATAAAGGCGTTAATAAAAAAATACCCGTTAAAGGAAACCTGTCCTCTAAGGGCGGCAGTGCATTATTAGAAGCAGCGGTGCGAGACGGAGGCATTTTATTGTTATCTCGCTGGATGTTAACAGACTTGATGGCATCTGGTGCGTTAGTTGAGGTACTGCCCCATTGGCAGCCATCTTTATACGAAGAAACCAGTGGGGATATTTATGCGGTTTATCAGCATTTAAAACCCAGTATAAGAAGTTTTATTGATTTTATGGTTAAAAAAATAAAGATGGCAGACCTTTGATTAGGTTAATTCACTTCAGGTTATGTGGATTGAGTGATTCTCTTTGCTGAGCATGAACCCATTGTTATATTTTCAGGCTCCCCCAGATTGCTTTCCAGCGCTGTAATTTCTCGGTTTTAGATAATAAGCGTGGCCGGATTGTAACTGCTTCATCGAAGTTAATACTTTCGAAAAGGAAAGCATTCACCGCCCCTCGATAATTTCCCTCAATATTGCTAGCAACCGCTAATAGCTGATCACAGCGTTTACAATGTATAAAGGAAGCTTGTTTGCTGCCGTTTTTTCTAATTTGAAAACCCGCACCCTCTTTCAAGATGGATATGCTAAGTGCCGGGTCACTTAACATTGCTACGGGTAGCAACAATGAGCGACAAATATCACAATCACACCGTCGTGGCACCAGCTTTTCAAAGTCAATTTCAGTATCGACTGTAACCTTATTTTTTCTGCAACTACATTGACCTAGGTATTTCATAATATTGATGTGTCAGGCCGCAATTAAAGGCGAGTGTTGGTGAGTTCACTCCACACCTTTTTTATTTCCTTGTTAGGTGTTTTTATGTGTCTTACTTGTAAAAAGGTAAGTTATAAAAGTAATAATAAAAACAGCATCTAAAGTTATTGCAGTGAATAACTGTGCACCAAAACCATTTGAGATAACTAAAATAATGAATATTACTTTGCTTAATGCAGCAACTGAAAGAACAAGACTACGCACTTCTTCTTTGTATGCGCCATAAATAAGCATTCCGCCAATTAATGCGATTAGAGCCCCCCAATTACGAACGACCACCTCTGCTAAAGCTCCTTCGATATTTGAGCCAAACATTGAATTTAAAGTTAGTTGAGGATTTATGGCTGCAAATATCATTGAGAATGTAATTAAGCCTGATATGAGCATAATCCACTTCATATTATTGTTTATTAATTTCATACAATTCCTTGTTTAAGTTTTTATCACTAACGCCTGCCAGCACGGGAGCATTTATTGCGTCCCTCTGGCTGGCTTTGTTAAGCATTTTTCCGTCTTTTGTTTGCGACAGCCCAGTAGATAGCAGTGACAAATAGTGAGTAGACTAGTGAAAAAATAGGGAATATAAATACAGCAAAAACATTTCGTCCCCCATCTCCGTAATATCGATTCATCATATTGTGATCGTCTTCTGTCCAAGACTCCATTTCTTGATTCGACCATATTCCGTCAGAGTTAGTATCTAATAAACTCATTTTATAAGACAGGTAGCAATCATATCCAAACCATAACGCCAATACCGTAATAACCATGACAACCCACGAAAGAACAAAAGAAAGCAGCCAATATTTGAAGCCGATACCTCTCCGCCGTATCAAAGTACACGCCAAAACAGGAATGAAAAATATGCATAAATAGCACAATAAACCTATTATTTGCTTAAGTTCCATTCCTAATACCTAACAGTTTTTCTACTTTAATTGATGGATTAAATGGTAATTAACTTGCCAATATGATGCTCACCACTTAATTTATAAATGCCCGGATATCATGGAATTTTATCGTCTATTTGGCAACTTGTACTTAACAACGAACACGATATTCTTGAACTTATATTTTAGTGTGACTTGTTTCCGATAATTAGAGCTATAATCATACAGGCTATTATTACATTTAAATCTTATAACTTATTTTAAATGCTTTCACACTCTCATTTCCCCTGTGAAAATGGACTAAACTAGAGTTAATCATTTAATAGACTTTACACCATGTCCAAACTGGAATTAGAAAAGTACAATAAAATAGCCCATGGCGCTATGAACATAAAGCTAGTTGACTATGTCTTCAAGGTGTACGTTTCTGAAGATTTTAATATTGAAGGCATTCAATATTATGACCAAAGTTTTATAGAAAAGATTAAAGATTAAAGATTTTAACGGACATCCCTGGGCTGTCATGCATATTTACAGCCAGCATACTTTGGCCACACCTGAATCCTATAAATATATTCGACAACAGTTTGAATGGTGTTTTAAGAAAAATTGCCGATCATTAGCACTGGTTACGGGATCTGGATTAATTAAAAGTACTTTAGCCAAGCACATGGAAGGCCTTCCAATTTCCTATCAGGCATTCTGTGATGAAGATGCCGCATTTCAATGGTCACTAGATAATCTCAAGATTTAAGGTCTAGCCATATGGCATAACCAATTCTAGAACTGAAACTACCCATTCCACCAGAAGGCTTCTTGTCAATATCAGGAAAATTCTTTATCTAATCACTGACAAAATCGATTGTATTCAATACTCCCACTCTGACTTCTTATGTGAGCTTAGTTGTAGATTTAATGCCGCCTTCTTAGGTTTATTCAAGCAAAGCTTTGTTATGGCTTTTTCCTAATATCGTTAAACCTATAGTTATTATCACCAATATAAAAGTATATGTATTTCTTAATTGGATCTCTATAAACACTAAATCTTGCTTTGGCATAATGACTTACACCTTCTCCACTGATTTTAGTGCAGTCGGTCTTTATAGCCTCTCTAATTTCTTGAAGGCTTCTCATGTGCCATATTATTTTATTAAAAGGTATTCTTTTATATTCGAAGAATTTATAGCTTATATTTTCATCTTCAGACTTAAGCTTGGACATGTACCTATTTAACCTTTCATCTGCTAAATCTTCAAAATTTAGTTTTTTAATCCTCCTGCCCTTTATTGTTTTTGATAAAAAATAAACAAGCATGACCAGCAGTGTATAAGGTATGAATTTCATAGGTACTCAGTCATAACGCCGGCAACAGCGGTGAGTTGAACTGGCGCTTGTTTTGCGGCTCCTTGCAAAACAAGTGACAGTTTGACGAGTCCGTTGCTTGCCCTTGTTATGTGCATACTCGTTTACTTGACCATGGTTAAAGTAATGTCTTTGAACGTTTTTTGTGTAGCTAATTCTGAGACAAATGACATTCTTTCTAAAGATGTATCTTGGTCAGATAAGATCACTAAACTGAAATCTTTACTTTTCTCTAATGAACGGAAATATAGATCAATATTCTCAACCTTTTCTCCGTTGATAAATTCACCACTACTCTTTATTTCTAGAACAATCGTATCAGACTTTTCACCACACGATATGAGGAATGCTAACACTACGATCAATACTGATATCTTAAACATTCTCTAATCTCTCACGGCACATAACATTTTAATCGTGAGCATGCGCGTTTACACATTTTAAGTGAATCGTGATTTCTGATGTAAGTCGTTGAAAAAGAAGGGTAAAACTCGAAATTCCATTTCAAGGAGTCCAGAAAAACGCGCACGCTCGGTTTGTGAAATAACAGGGGTCCTGTTATTTCGATTCTAATTTTTATAAGTGGCTGATTTTGCACGAATTTTAAAAAATCGGCCAGACAAAGCGTGCGCTAAAAGGTGATTTATTTTGTGTAAACGCGCATGAGTGAGCGTGTTTTTAAAATCAACTGTATATATGTGGCTCTTCCCCTTATATGGTGGTACAGCTCATATCCAGTTTTCCAAAATGAAACATGATGGCGGTCTTGTACCTTTCTTTGTTTCTGTAACCCCTAGACTGCCTAGCTAGCGCTTTAATATTGTTA